>OGHW01001776.1_pt1 | contig 15709 bp, 6 predicted proteins | sample 1571641 | NCBI WGS metagenome assembly OGHW01 (sample SAMEA2582066, study PRJEB24529) | metagenome | biome: Human gut stool | place: China | collected 2011 | reverse complement strand
CGGAAGAAGAAATTCCACATTACTGGTACAACATTCAGGCTGATATGGTGAACAAGCCAATGCCGCCGTTGCACCCGGGAACAAAACAGCCGCTGAAAGCGGAAGATCTGTATCCAATCTTTGCCAAAGAACTGTGTCATCAGGAGCTTAACCAGACTGACGCATGGATCGAAATACCGGAAGATGTACGCGAAATGTATAAATATTATCGTAGTACGCCGCTTGTACGCGCTTACGGACTGGAAAAAGCGCTCGGAACTCCGGCACATATCTATTTCAAGAACGAAAGTGTCAGCCCGATCGGTTCTCATAAACTGAACTCTGCGCTGGCTCAGGCATATTATTGCAAAGAAGAAGGCGTCACGAACGTTACTACCGAAACCGGTGCGGGCCAATGGGGAGCCGCCCTTTCTTATGCTGCCAAAGTTTTTGGTCTCGAAGCCGCAGTTTATCAGGTAAAGATCAGCTACGAACAAAAGCCTTACCGCCGCAGCATTATGCAGACTTTCGGCGCACAGGTCACTCCTTCTCCGTCTATGTCTACCCGTGCGGGAAAAGATATCCTGACGGCTCACCCCACCTATCAGGGTTCTCTGGGTACAGCCATCTCGGAAGCTATCGAACTTGCACAAATGACTCCCAACTGTAAATACACTCTTGGTTCGGTACTCAGCCACGTTACTCTCCACCAGACCATCATCGGTCTGGAAGCTGAAAAGCAAATGGAAATGGCGGGCGAATATCCGGACGTAGTAATCGGTTGTTTCGGAGGCGGTTCCAACTTCGGAGGTATCTCTTTCCCATTCATGCGTCACAACATCCTGGAAGGAAAGAAAACGCGTTTCGTTGCTGCCGAACCTGCTTCGTGCCCGAAGCTGACCCGCGGTAAATTCCAATATGACTTCGGTGATGAAGCCGGATATACTCCGCTGCTCCCGATGTTTACATTAGGACACAACTTCGCTCCTGCCCATATCCATGCAGGCGGTCTTCGCTATCACGGTGCAGGCGTCATCGTCTCCCAATTACTGAAAGACAATCTGATGGAAGCGGTAGATATCCAGCAACTGGAATCTTTCGAAGCCGGCTGTCTGTTCGCACAGGCGGAAGGTATTATTCCGGCACCGGAATCCAGTCACGCGATTGCTGCCGCTATACGCGAAGCAAAGGCGTGCAAGGAAACAGGAGAAGAGAAAGTGATTCTGTTCAACCTGTCCGGACACGGTCTGATCGATATGGCATCTTATGACAAATATTTGGCAGGCGATTTAGTGAACTACGCACTGACTGACGAAGATATTCAGAAGAATCTGGATGAAATAGGAGACTTATCCAAGTAAGCCCCGGTTTCTGAACCGAATTCTGTAAGCATAAAAGCCCGGTATGATGCCGGGCTTATTTATTATCTCTACGAAACTATCCAAAAGAATACAGTCTTTTGTACTTTATTCATGGGGTATTTAAAGGAAATTACTATCTTTGGCGTCATTATTAATCTCGTGAACTAATAATGAGCAAGCTTAAGAAGATAGTAATCTACTTGTTTTTCCTATGCTTAGGAATGCATTCCGCCTTTTCTGAAACTCCGGAACAAATCACATTTTCCTATATTTCCATCAATGAGGGACTATCACAAAGTACGGTGTTCTCCATCGATCAGGATAAAAGGGGCAATATGTGGTTTGCCACTTATGACGGAGTTAACAAATACGACGGATATGCATTTACGGTTTATCAGCATAATGAGGATGACCCGAACAGTATCGCCAACGACATCTCCCGTATTGTAAAAACAGACAGTCAGGGACGGGTATGGATTGGTACACGTGATGGTTTGTCCCGTTATGATGAGGAAAAAGACATATTCCAGAACTTCTTCTATGAAAAGAATGGGAAACATTTGCAAGTTAACGGTATCGAAGAGATTTCACCGGAACAGTTACTTATCAGTACTCCGGAAGGGCTGATCATGTTCGATATCAAAGAATCCAAATTTATAGATGATTCTTTCAGCACAGCGATGCATAAGACAATCGCCTCCACTCTTTACAGACAGGGTGACCAAATTTATATCGGAACTTCGACCGACGGACTCTATACTTACTCTATTACTCAGAAAACTTTTGAAAAAGTGATCCCCATTTTAGGGACTAAACAGATTCAGGCTATTCTTCAGCAATCCCCTACCCGCATCTGGGTGGCAACCGAAGGAGCCGGACTGTTCCTGATTAATCCGAAAACGAAGGAAATAAAGAATTATCTGCATTCTCCTTCCAACCCGAAGAGTATCAGTTCCAATTACATCCGCTCACTGGCAATGGATTCACAAAACCGTTTATGGATCGGAACTTTCAACGACTTGAATATTTATCATGAAGGTACTGATTCTTTTGCCTCGTACAGCAGTAACCCCGTAGAAAACGGCAGTCTGTCACAACGTTCGGTGCGCAGTATCTTTATGGATTCTCAGGGCGGTATGTGGCTGGGAACTTATTTCGGTGGTCTGAACTATTATCACCCTATCCGGAACCGCTTCAAGAATATCCGCAATATTCCTTATAAAAACTCGTTAAGCGACAATGTAGTAAGCTGTATTGTCGAAGATAAAGACAAAAACCTGTGGATAGGAACGAATGACGGAGGATTGAATCTTTATAATCCGATTACACAGCGATTTACATCTTATACACTGCAAGAGGATGAAAGTGCAAGAGGCATCGGTTCCAACAATATCAAGGCGGTATATGTAGACGAAAAGAAATCTTTGGTATATATAGGTACTCATGCCGGCGGACTGAGTATCCTTCACCGCAACAGCGGTCAGGTAGAAAACTTTAACCAACGCAACAGCCAGCTGGTAAATGAGAATGTCTATGCCATCCTTCCCGACGGAGAAGGGAATCTTTGGTTGGGAACACTCAGTGCACTGGTTCGTTTTAATCCGGAACAACGGAGTTTTACTACGATTGAAAAAGAGAAAGATGGCACTCCAGTCGTCTCCAAACAAATCACGACACTATTCCGCGACTCCCATAAACGCTTATGGATCGGTGGAGAAGAGGGACTATCAGTCTTTAAGCAAGAAGGTCTGGATATACAAAAAGCATCCATACTTCCGGTTTCCAACGTCACGAAGCTCTTTACGAACTGTATTTACGAGGCTTCCAACGGAATCATCTGGGTAGGTACACGCGAAGGATTTTATTGTTTCAATGAAAAAGACAAGCAGATCAAACGGTATAACACGACCAACGGTCTGCCGAATAACGTAGTATACGGTATTTTGGAAGATTCCTTCGGAAGACTCTGGTTAAGTACCAACCGGGGGATTTCCTGCTTTAATCCGGAAACGGAAAAATTCCGTAACTTTACAGAATCGGACGGGTTGCAAAGCAATCAGTTCAATACCGCTTCTTATTGTCGTACGTCTGTGGGACAAATGTATTTTGGCGGTATCAACGGAATCACGACTTTCCGTCCGGAATTATTGCTCGACAATCCTTATACGCCTCCGGTGGTTATCACCAAACTGCAACTGTTCAATAAGGTAGTCCGCCCGGATGATGAGACCGGTATTCTGACCAAGAACATCAGTGAAACGAAAAGTATCACACTGAAATCCTGGCAAACTGCTTTTTCCATTGAGTTCGTGGTATCCAATTATATCTCAGGACAACATAATACTTTCGCCTATAAGCTGGAAGGTTATGATAAAGAATGGTATTATCTGACGGACAGCCGCACCGTCTCCTACTCTAACCTGCCACAGGGAACCTATCAATTCCTTGTCAAAGCTGCCAACAGCGACGGCAAATGGAATCCTATCCCTACAGCATTGGAGATTATCGTTCTGCCGATCTGGTATAAGACCTGGTGGGCACTACTCATCTTCTTCGCAACCTTCGCAGGTTTCATCACTTTTGTTTTCCGCTTCTTCTGGATGCGCAAAAGTATGGAAGCCCAGCTTGAAATAGAACGCAGAGACAAAGAACATCAGGAAGAAATCAATCAGATGAAGATGCGTTTCTTCATCAACATCTCGCATGAACTTCGTACACCTTTGACGCTGATTCTGACTCCCCTGCAAGAGATCATTAACAAAATCAGCGACCGATGGACACGCAACCAACTGGAATATATCCAACGGAATGCAAACCGCCTGCTGCATCTGGTCAACCAATTGATGGACTACCGCCGTGCTGAACTCGGAGTGTTCGAACTAAAAGCGAAAAAAGGAAACGCTCATCAACTGATACAGGACAACTTCCTTTTCTACGATAAACTGGCACGCCACAAAAAGATTACTTATACTCTACACTCTGAACTGGAAGACAAAGAAGTTCTTTTTGATGCCAACTATCTGGAACTGATAGTTAACAACCTCCTTTCCAATGCCTTTAAATATACGGAAAGCGGGCAAAGCATTACCGTAACTCTGAAAGAGGAGAACGGCTGGCTATTGTTGCAAGTCAGCGATACAGGCATAGGTATCCCTATCAACAAACAGGGAAAGATATTCGAACGTTTCTATCAGATAGAAAGTGAGCACGTAGGAAGTGGTATCGGACTTTCGTTAGTACAACGTCTGATAGAACTTCATCATGGACGTATCGAACTGGACAGCGAAGAAAACAAAGGCAGTACATTCTCTGTCTATCTGCCACAGGATCTGTCGGTTTACAAACCTTCCGAGTTAGCTTCCAATAACGAACAAAATGAAGAAGAGCAAGTGTATTCTACCAATTCGAAAGCAATGTATTTCATCGACACGGAGAAAGTGGAAAACGAATCTGTGGAATCCGGTGATAAGAAGCGCGGAACAATTCTGATCGTAGAAGATAATAATGAAATCCGCCGTTACCTGAGTAACGGACTGGCGGATTTGTTCAACACACTGGAAGCCGGGAACGGTGAAGAAGCACTGGAAAAACTGAAAGACAACGAAGTGGATGTGATTGTCACCGACGTCATGATGCCGGTTATGGATGGTATCAAGCTATGCAAGAACGTGAAACAAAATATCCGGACTTGCCATATTCCGGTTATTATTCTCTCCGCAAAGACCGATATCAAAGATCAGATGGAAGGTCTGCAAATGGGTGCGGATGACTATATCCCCAAACCATTCTCTCTTGCCATCCTGACAACCAAGATACAGAACATGATGCGTACACGCAGACGGATGCTCGATAAGTACGCCAAATCATTGGAAGTAGAACCTGAGAAAATCACATTCAATGCAATGGATGAAGCCTTGCTGAAACGTGCCATGGCGATTGTGGAAAAGAATATGGATAACATCGAATTCTCTACCGACGAATTCGCCAGAGAAATGAACATGAGCCGTTCTAATCTGCATCTGAAACTAAAAGCAATTACCGGAGAATCAACCATTGACTTTATCCGTAAGATTCGTTTCAATGAAGCAGCCAAGCTACTGAAAGACGGACGATATACGGTAGCGGAAGTCAGTACTATGGTAGGATTCAATACACCGTCATATTTTGCCACCAGTTTCAAGAAGTACTTCGGATGCTTACCTACGGAGTATATCAAGAAATCAAAAGGATAACCTTCTCATTCAAGGAAAGTATGTTGTTAGACAAATTTGATATATAATTCATTAAAACTAATAGTAGCTAATTTGTTTTTGAACAAAGTATAGACGTTATGAACAAGTATTGGCTGTATAACTCTCTACATTTGTATAGAGATATCAGAACCAAAAGAATATAAACCACATTAAAGGAAATGTTTATACTATGAGCTTCAAAAAACGACTTTACATCTATGTAATTTTATCATTCATCAGTATGGGTATAGTTAATGCACGTTCAATAACTATACAACAAACAATTGACTGGCCCGAATTCATGAGCAGTCAGGATATGATATGGGAAGTACTGCCTGAATATTGGCACGAATCAGCCTATCTGGGAAATGGCAGGCTGGGTCTAATGATTTATAAAGAACCGGAAAAAAACTACATACGGTTCGAAACCAGTAACTGCGATGTACACGACCACAGAGAAAAAAGAGACGTATTCGGGACGCCCCGATTACTCACCGGTCACTTTGCATTACACCCCGAAGGGGAAATCATCAGTGGTAAGATGCGCCTCGACCTTTGGAACGCAGAAGCTACAACAGATATTGTCACTACCAAAGGAGCGATCCATTTAAAAACGTTTGTTCATGCAGACGATATGATTATGATCGTAAAAGCAACGACAGAAGGAGAAGAAAAAGACTTTCAGTGGGAATGGATTGCCGCCGAAGCTAATAGCCCCCGCTATCTTTTCTTCAAGAATCAAGGTAAGATGGACAAAATTCCGCAAGACTATCAACTCAATCCTGCTGCTGAAATCAGTAAAAAGGATGACATAAACTTATCCACCCAAAAGTTACTTGCCGGTGGTGAAACAGTAGTAGGATGGCAGGAAAGTAAAGCTGAAAAAGGAGAACGCATTCTGTGGATAAACCTTACACATACATTTCCACAGACAAATGCCGGAGAAATATGTATGAAAGAAATAAAGAAAGCCGGGCGTCAAGGATTTAAAAAGCTACAAAGTACGCATCGCAAATGGTGGAATGCCTATTATCCTGCCAGTTTCATCACATTGCCCGAAATCCAAAAAGAAAACTTTTACTGGATACAGATGTACAAACTGGCTTCCGCTACTCGCGGTGACCGCGCCTTGATAGACAATACAGGTCCCTGGCTGACAGAAACTCCCTGGCCCAACGCCTGGTGGAACCTCAACGTACAGCTAACCTATTGGGCATTGAATGCCTCTGACCATTTAGACCTGGCCGCCTCACTCGAAAACGCACTTTACAACCATATAGACGAACTACGCCTCAACGTTCCTTCTGCCTACCGTTCTAATTCTTTAGGGATTGGAGTGGCTTCCAATCTGGAATGTATGTCAACGGAAATTGGTATTCCCGGCAAAGGTAAAGCACAAGTAGGATTATTACCATGGGCATGCCATAACCTCTGGCTCATCTACCGCCACAAGATGGATGATAATGTGTTACGCGACAAGTTATTCCCATTATTAAAAGGTGCTGTCAACTATTATCTGCACTTCCTGGAAAAAGGCGAAGATGGCAAATTGCATCTCCCCAAAACCTATTCACCGGAATACGATGCCGTAGAAGACTGTAACTTCGATCTCGCTTTGCTACGTTGGGGATGTCAGACCTTACTTGAATCAGCAAAACGTCTGAACATTCAGGATCCCCTGATGGAAACTTGGCAAAGTGTTCTTTATGATCTGGTGGCTTATCCTATGGATGAAAACGGCTTGCTAATAGGAAAAGACATGCCTTATGCCTTTTCTCACAGGCATTACTCACATTTACTTGCCATCTATCCTTTATATCTGCTCAACACTGAACAAACCGGTGCGGTTAACATCATCGAGAAGTCGCTAGCCTTCTGGCAAAGTAAACCCAAAGCGCTCCAAGGTTATTCATGTACCGGTGCTTCTTCTATCTCGTCAGCTATCGGTAAGGGAAATGACGCGCTTGCTTATTTGAATAAGTTATTCGGAAAGTTTCTTAGCCCTACCACTATGTATAAAGAAGCAGGCCCTGTTATCGAAACCCCATTATCAGGTGCTCAGTGCATTCACGATATGTTGCTACAGAGTTGGGGAGGAAAAATCAGAATTTTCCCGGCAGTGCCGGATGCCTGGCAGGATGTTGCCTACTCCGGTTTACGTACAGAAGGAGCCTTCAAAGTTTCTGCCAGCAGAAAACAGGGAAAAACAGAATTCGTGCATATAAAGAGCCTGGCCGGCGAGCCTTGTATAGTGATGACCGACATCTCTAATCCTGTTTTCACCGGAAAGAGAGACTTTATAATAAAATCTGTCGATAATGGTATTTATCAGATTGACTTAAAAAAGGGAGAAGAAATCATCATGTATCCTAAAGGTACATCTCCAGATTTTAGTATCTCACCCATATCACATATGTCTCAAAACTATTTTGGAAAGAAGGCAAAATAACCTATTGAGATCAGCATGTAAAAGAGCTGCTTGAATGAATTTTAAAATCATCCATTTAAGCAGCTCAAATTGTACAAAAGGTATCTTATGACACTATGTAGAGATATTACATTCTGATATCTAAAAAACTAAAATTCAGAGACAAAACCACCTTTTTGAACAAAAATAGCATATGTCTCAACAAAATTAATATCAAAAAAGTCATTTTTGAACAAAGTGTGGACAACATAAATTAAGAATCATATTTAATGAAGTTACATTTGCAACAGTAAAAATACACTTTTAATAATTATAAAACCTAATAAAGTATGAAGAACATCTTCTTTATTTGCATTTGTGCCTTATTCGCTTTTACCGGATGCACGGATGACGATGATGAACTATTGGCAAATGGAGACACTAACATTAACTTACTTCCTAATCCTCAACCGAATGGCGTAATTAATGAAAAGTTATTCGAGGTTATCAACCTGGATTATCCGGGTCTGGAAAAGGTGAAAGAGTATTATGAAGCTAATGAGTATTATTACGCTGCTCATGAGTTATTAAAATACTATAGAAACAGATCGGATATCAGCAACCCGAATATCAATCTGATCAACCCTTCTATTACTACTTTTGATCAGAACATAGCTGATCAGGCATTGGAACACAGATTCTATGTACGTAACTTCAAAGAAAAAGAAGAAAACGGCAAGGAAGTCTATTATTTATTTGATAAAGATAAAAAGATAGACTGGACTTATATTCCTGCTGAAATTACAGACCAGGAATTTAAGTCTCAGACCCACCGTCATCAATGGATGCTTCCACAGGCAAAGGCTTACCGCGTCAATCAGAATGAGAAATATATTCAATCATGGATAGAGGTTTATAGTGACTGGCTGAATACCTTTCCTTGTCCGGAAGGTACAGTAAGCAAAGATGCTGTCCAGTGGTATGGTCTGCAACCTGCCGAAAGAGTGCTTGACCAAATCGATATCATGCCTCATTTTATCCAATCTACCAACTTTACCCCTCAATGGCTTTCAACATTCCTTGTTGCTTTTGCCAATGAAGTAGAGTGCATTCGCAACAACTATTATACTGACGGTAGTAATATTTATGTTACCCAGGTACAAGCAATCACTACAGCAGGTATTTTAATGCCCGAATTCAAGAATGCAGAAGCATGGCTGAATGAAGGAGCACAAAAAATCACTGAACAGATTACTGCACAGTTCTTAGAGGACGGAGTTCAAAATGAATTGGACCCAAGTTATCATATCGGAGTAGTTGCAGGATTCTATAATATATATAAAATCGCCCAACTCAATAACAAGTTAAGCTTATTCCCTTCTACCTATATAGAACAGTTGAGAAAAGCAGCCCGCTTTGTTATGGATATCATCTATCCGGACTATACAATTGACAACTTCAATGATACACGTTCTGCTTCATATACTAAAAATGTATTATTAAGAAATCTGAGACAGTATTCTGAAATGTTCCCGGATGATGCAGAAATGAAATGGATGTCAACAGAAGGTAAACAAGGAACAACACCTGCCGGTTTGACACAGATATATGATGCTTCCGGCTATTATATGTTGCGTAGTGGATGGGGAAAAAGCTCGACTATGATGATTCTGAAAAACAATAATAATCCGGATAACAAATGGCACTGCCAACCCGATAACGGAACATTTGGTATCTATCGTAACGGACGTAATTTCTTCCCGGATGCCGGTGTATATTCTTATGGAGGAACTGCAGAAAGCAATGCGGAACGCAACGCGTACCTCGCTACTAAGAATCATAACACAATGACAGCCTTAAGTGCAACAATTGCCAACGGGTATATGAAAGGCGAGTTCCTTAAACATGAGACTAAAGGAAACACACAGATCTTGGTTACTCAGAATCAAATTAAAGCCGGTCTTACTCACCGCCGGGCTGTATTCTTCGTAGATAAAGAGTTCTTTGTACTTGTAGACGAAGGATACGGAGATGGTAATAAAGACAAAATCAATTTGAATTTCCATCTTTGTTCAAGCGAAGCTAATGAAACAGCATATGATGACTTATCCGCTTCTTATCAGTATGGCGCACATACCACATTTGCAAATAATAACATCCTTGTCCGCACTTTTGCCGAGACAAACCAGGATTTTGACAAATCAAATGTTGCATCTGATGTTTCCAATAAGTTAGGAGAAAAAAATGCGTCACGCAAAGGTTATCAATATTCCATACGAAAACCTGAGAATGGAGCTGCCCGCTTTATTACTGTAATCTATCCGTTTGAAGCTGTTTCTACACTTAATAATCTGACTATGGATGCTCAGTTTACCGATAATACTCCTGAAGACGCAGGTACATTCCATACAAATGGTGCTGCGGTAGAAGTAACTATCAATGGCAAGAAATACGAATTATCTTATACTTTATAATTTAATATACCTAAGAAAAATGAGATCTAAATTACAAAACATTACTTCAAGATTGCTGGCAATCTTAATGGTAGTTGGATTGTGTGTCACGGACTCCTCCTGCACGGATCCGGAGACAACTGACTCTACCAAGTTTGCGATTTTCTATGCCGGTATTACCGACATAGGCCCCTCTATGAATTTCAACATGTCCGGACCGACTTACATCGGAGGTACACCCTCAGATTTTTCTATCACTCGCATTACTCTTGATGGAGAAGTATACGATACAGATTGTTTTCAAATTTCAGATCCTAGTACAGGAGCTATTAAATTAGCTAATACGGATAATCTGCCTGTCGGCACTTACTGCATCAGTGTATCTTGTATATCAAATGGAAATTATTACGAGTTTAAAGATGTAATCACTGTAAATATGCTGGCACCGGTTCCTGACGGAATTACAGTAGACCCAAGCGAAGTTACAGTAGATTTTGCAGACATCTATAAAGAGTCTGCCAGTGCTCAGGTAAAAACTGAAGAAGGAACACATGTACACATCAGCAAGTATGAAATCATTCAAGAAGAAGGAAAGGAATACTTTGCTATTTCCAATACCGGAAAAATCACAGTCAACGATAAATATGAAGGAGAAATTCTTCCTGGTAAATATGTGTTGAATCTTAAATTAACAACAGAAGCAGGAGCAGGTATATACGAAAATGCTGTTACATTCAACATCACTTCCAGTCCGCTTACGTTAACATACAAACCCGCATCGGTGAGAGTAGAAAAAGATCAAGCATATGTGTCCGGAGCTCCAATTCTCAAAGGATCTCCAGAAGGACTGACGTATAAGATAAAATCAATCTCTCCCGAAACTTCAACTATATCTATAGATGACCAGACCGGAATCATAACCCTTGCCGCCAATAACGGATTAGAAATAGATAATAGCTATAATGTATCTGTTACAGCAACCAACCAATATGGCAGCAAAGACTTTGATAATACATTTGTTATCAATATAGTGGCATTCATTAACCCTATTACCCAACTTCAATATGCAAACCAGGAAAAGATACAATCTGTTGCATTTGAATTTGGTCCGGAAGAAGTAGATGGAGACGAACTTACTTACTCATTCATTGACTTGGACTCCAGATTAGCCGATAAACTTAATATTGATGGAGTTACTGGTGTTATTTCTGCAAAAAAAGGCAATTCAATAGAAACTGGCACATATACAATCACAGTACAGGCGAAAAATGACAAGAGTGAGAAGACTTCAACCTTTACATTGACTATTGCAGCAAATCCTAACTATTTCACTTACATACGTTATGGAAATAACCTGGGACTTACCCCTGAAGAAAACTATGCTGATCAATTTGATTATGACAAAAAAGCTATTCTTCTAGCTGAAAAGTTAACTCCTAAGACAGACATTCCCAATGGTCGTCCCGTTAAATGGGAAGTTAAAATATTAAATACAACTGCATTAAGTGGTACTACAATCTCAGAAACAGGAGAACTATCATTTAGTGAGAATAAATGGAATAGCAATTATGGTGTTAGTGTACTTTTTGTAACCGCAACGGTGGGTTCTGGAGAGGAAGCTATATCTAAAACAATTCCTGTTTTCATACGTCAAAATAAAGATAAAAACGGAATTTTCGTCAAATATACTCCATTTGCAGTAAAGATGAATCCTTCTAAAGGTGGTATGATAGCTGCACCTGTAGTTACATTAAATGGCACAACTGTAACAGATTACACAACATATTTAATGGATTATCGTAGAGACTTCTATTACTATAGTTTCATTGAAAACCATGTAGACGGAATACAGTCAGTCAATGGTAGTTTTATGAATGGCTTGTGGACAACATATTATAAAGCAATTGGGAAAACTCCTAATTATAGTGCAAGAGCTCCTATGTCCTACTACGATAATGCCCAAAATCTCAGTCAACCCTTAGGCTATATAAGCAACAAAGATCTATCTGTAACAATCAACCCTGGCAAATGGAAAGATTCTGAAGGAGTGTATGCAAATGGTGTTTTTATAGGAAGAATGTCTTTTGTAACTGACGGTAAACAGGCAGATCTCGCTAATGATGGCACTACCAAAAATCAAATATTCCCATTAGCCATTTGGTTTGATGAAAGTTTCTAATTTAAATCTAATATAGAATAGATATGTACAATATAAAATTTAAAGCATTGAGTAAAAGAGGGTATTTTACCCTCTTAGCTCTCTTAATTGCGATTACCTCATTTGCTCAGGAAATCACAATAAACGGTGTCGTTATCGATGAAACGGATACTCCATTAATCGGAGCAACGGTTCAAGTAAAAAACACTCAAAAAGGAGTAGTTACAGACTTTGACGGAAAATTCTCCATTAAAGCGAATAGTAATGCAACATTGATTATCAGCTACATTGGCTATAAGAACCAAGAGATCAAAATAAAAGGTCAAAAGAACTTGAATATCAAATTAGAACCAGACAATGCAATGCTGGACGAAGTAATTGTAGTTGGTTACGGCAGTATGAAGAAAAGCGACTTGACAGGATCCGTTTCTTCTGTAGCTGCAAAATCTATTGAAGGTTTCAAAACAGGTTCTGTAGTAGAAGCACTTGGAGGTCAGATTGCCGGTGTACAGATCACCCAGTCGGATGGTACTCCCGGTTCGGGTTTCGATATCAAAATTCGTGGTGTCGGTACAGTAAACGGAGATTCTTCTCCACTCTATATTGTTGACGGATTCGAAGTTAGTAGTATCGACTATCTTCCTAACTCAGACATTGAATCAGTCGAAGTATTAAAAGATGCTTCAGCTTCTGCAATTTATGGCGCACGCGCTGCTAATGGTGTAGTTTTGGTTACAACAAAATCCGGTAAAGAAGGAAAAGCCGTTATCACTTATAACGGGTCGGCTACTTATCGTAACATTCCTAAAAAACTGGACATGCTCAGCACATATGAGTTTGCTGCATTGCAAGTAGAACTCAACCCGACTAAATACGGAACTACTTATTATCAAGAAGGAAATGATTCTGACGGAGTTCCTTATCGCCATCAAACTTTGGAAGACTACTTAACAGATCCCGGAATTGACTGGCAGAGTGAATCATTCAAGCCGACTTGGTCTCAGAACCATGATTTCAGTATCAGCGGCGGTACAAAAGAAACTAAATATGCCGCCTCTTTCTCACATTTTGATGAAAATGGTATCTTCACGAACAGTGGCTATAAAAAGAATGCAGGTAAATTACGCATCAACCAAAAGATTACTAAATTCATCACTTTTGATGCTACTATCAACTATGCAAATACGGTGAAAGAAGGCATCGGTACTTCAGGTACCGGAGGAACACTAAATATGTTATCAAATATATTACGTTTCCGTCCTACCGGAGGTAACAATGTAACAAACGATGAACTTCTGAATTCTGTTTTTGACCCATTGGAATTAAGTGAAAACACCACTTATTCACAAATTAATCCAATTAAACAGGCTGAAGCTGTAAAAGACCGGAGACAATCTGAATTGTGGGGAGCTAATGCTGCACTGACAGTACAATTGATGAAAAACCTGACATTCAAAGCATCAGCCACTTACAATACGACTAATACCAGAAGGGATCTTTTCTATGGTGAAAACTCCAGCCAGGCATATCGTAGTGGAGGCGTTTATGGTTCTACACAAATGCAGAAAGACTTACGTTGGCAGAGCAGTAACACATTAACTTATAAAAAGAAAATCAATAAGAAAAACACGTTTGATATCATGTTAGGACATGAGTTTTCATTCAGAAGCTCGGAACTTTTATATGGACAATCCAAAGATTTCCCGTTCCCAAACCTGGGTAACGACAATCTGGGAATAGGAGCCACTCCTAGCAGCGTATCAACTTCAAGAAGCGACAAGAAACTGTTATCTTACTTTGCAAGAGGTAACTACAACTTCGACAACCGTTATCTATTTACTGCTACAATACGTGCTGACGGTTCTACCGTATTCTCTGCAAAAAATAAATGGGGATATTTTCCTTCATTCTCCGCAGCATGGCGTGTATCGGAAGAAAAATTCATGAAGAACATAACTCCGATATCAAACTTAAAACTCCGCCTTGGATGGGGTACAGTAGGAAATGACCGTATCACAAACTATCTGTCTATGGATCTGTATTCATCAAGCAAATATGGAATAGGACAACAAATGGCCACAGTGCTGAGTCCGAAACAACTGGCTAACAAAGATCTGAAATGGGAAGGATCTACCACTGCTAGGTATTGATGTTGGTCTTCTTGATAACCGCCTGAACCTGACAGCAGATTTCTTCTTAAAGAACACCAAAGATCTGTTACTTGAACAAAAGCTTGCTTATGTAACAGGATTCAACTCTCAATGGCAGAATATTGGTAAGATTGAGAATAAAGGTATCGAATTGAACATCAATTCCACTAATATTCAAACTCGTAACTTCTTATGGCAGACAGATTTCAACATTTCATTCATTAAGAATACATTGAAAGCGTTGCAGGACGGCAATACATATATACAGTCAGCAACTAAATTCAACAGTAACTTCAATGGAAATGATTATATCTCCATTGTAGGTTCTTCACTTGGACAAATGTATGGATATGTTTTTGACGGTGTTTACCAAACATCTGATTTCAACGTACTTCCTAACGGTTCAATGCAACTGAAACCCGGAGTGGCAGATATAAGCAAACATGCCGGTAAGACGGTGGAACCGGGTATGGTGAAGTATAAAGATATAGATGGAGACGGTGTCATTACTCCTGACGACCGTACCACTATTGGAAACGGCCAACCGGATTGGTACGGAGGTATCACCAACACCTTCAATTACAAAAACATTGATTTCAGCTTCATGTTCCAGTTCCAATATGGCAACGATGTTTATAATGCGACGCGTATGTTCAATACACCCAAGACGAACGAAGTAATCAACTGGCAGAAGTTGCCGACCGGTGGACTCCGACACATGCATCTAATCGTGTGCCTTCCGCCAGAGGATATGTAAAATATGAATTATACTCACGTTTCGTTGAAGACGGTTCGTTCCTTCGCTTAAAAAACATAACATTAGGATATACATTCCCTAATAAATGGACAAGAAAAGCATATATCAACCGCTTGCGTGTATATGGTACAGCTCAGAACTTATTCTGCCTGACTAAATATAGCGGTTACGATCCTGAAGTGAATATGAAAAGCAGAAGAGCACACGTCTGA
>OGHW01001772.1_pt1 | contig 15763 bp, 16 predicted proteins | sample 1571641 | NCBI WGS metagenome assembly OGHW01 (sample SAMEA2582066, study PRJEB24529) | metagenome | biome: Human gut stool | place: China | collected 2011 | reverse complement strand
CGTGTGACTTACTTAGTAGATAAGCTTACAAAACTAGCTAATCATTCTTATTGTGCGGTCAAGAAAACCTTTCCAATGATGGAAGAGGTCAAATACTATGCAGGGGAGTTACTTAGGCTTTCTGAATATAGACAAAGTGTTTTAGAGGAGATGATAACATTGGCTCAACCTTTGCCAGAATACGAGATTCTTCTCTCTATTCCTGGAATAGCTGAAACCACAGCGACAAGCATTATTGGTGAACTTGGTGACATTCGTCGATTTCACTCTGCCAATCAAATCAATGCTTTTATCGGCATTGACCTCAGACACTATGAATCTGGGGACTTTCTAGCCAAGGAACATATCACCAAACGTGGGGATCCCTATGCCAGAAAGATTCTCTTTAAGTGCATTCATAACATAGCTTCAGCTAGCCACACCAATCCTTGTCATATCGCAGACTTCTATGAGAAACGGAAAAGACAATCGCAAGTGACTTCAACCAAACCACACACGATTGCCTCTATACATCGTCTCATTAGAACAATGTATTACCTCATAACGCATAACAAACTTTACGATTATACTTCTACCCAAAATCGGTAAAATTGTTTATGCCATATGATTGTAACACCTTATCAAAAAAATCACTAGGTAAGGTGTTGTTTTTGTGTACACTTTTTACACTGAACTTTAGTTCAAAAATAGATAAATTCCTTAGTTTGACTATGGAATTCAATCTATTTTTTATCAAATGCCTTGATATGCTTGACAAATGGTAGCAAAGGATTTAGTTCTGTATTGTACAGGACTGAGTCCTTTGCTTAAATAAATTGTCTAATTTTTGGGGGTCAGTACATTAGAGTCTAGGCTTTTTCTTAGTCGGTTTGAAAGGATGTGATGATATGAAGGATAGGAACAAGCGCCTAATGGCTTTAGCGTCCCTTCCCACTGCTTTTTTGCTTTTTGATATTCTTTGGGATAAATCGAGATGGTTGGCTGTTATTGGCTTCCTATTGATGGCTAGTGCCAGTGTGACCTTTTATTTGGCAAAGGAATGACGTGTAAAAGGAGAAAATGATGAAGTACAGTAGTTCAAGACGAGATATGTTTCTATTTGTTCTGGCTCAGCTTGTCGGTATAAGCTTACTGGTGTTGTTTTTAAGTCCCTGAGGCTCAGGTCTGTCACCCATGCTCCAATGGTCTATATCTTGGTGGCCCTAGTAGTGGTTGTGGCTGATATCTGGCTCATTCGAAAGGTGAGGGTAAGAAGGGCCTCTCAAGCAACCGTGGCTAACCAACTAAGGGCTGCCCTGGCCTGCTTTGCCTTATCGGTGCTTAGTTGCTTACGTTTTTTGACGACAGAGCTTTATTATCAAAAGGTGATTGACATAGTTGTTGGCTATCTGTCTTTGTTAGGGGTTATCCTGTTTTTATGGGGGATTAAGTACGTCGACCATAATGCAGAGAAATAAGTTGTTTAGAACATAAGGAGGTTAACCAAAGTGAGCCATTGACAGTTGGCCTCGCGGTGGCAACAGCAGTATTGTCAGTCGGTTGTTTGGGTGTTATTGGTGGTGTCATAGGCAGAAGGACCTGTTGGGATAGGAGACTGTACGGTATTATGTGTCGCTACTGTTTATATTAGTTAAAGATATGGTATTTGAGTTAGTCGCTTTAATAGTTTTTGAAATTATGGGTTATGGGATTGTAGCCTTCTTTGAAAAAAACATAGAGAAAGCTATAAGCGGCCCTCATTATGACAATGCTGTGGCTAGTTTTTTCAGTTTATCGGCTCTTAAATACAGTCATAATGGTTATCGAGTTATCATTAAGGCAGACATTCCAATTGTAGAGGTGTAAAGTTATGAAAAAGCAAACATTTCATCAAAAACTTGTAGAGCTATTATCTGATTCAGAGGTGCAAAGATAATCTGACTGTCACGAGATGCTACTAGATGCGAAAGAAAGGCTGGAGAAGGGCGAACCAGAGTGGATGGTTGCATCCAGACTTTCTGAAAGTCTCTCTCTTTATTTAGTGGCTCATACTTATAAAGCACCTAAAAAAGTGCTAGAGTTATCAAAAATCATTGCTTTTGCTCCGGCTAAACACAGAGGAATGATTTCAATACCGTTTTGGTTGTCTCACTTTTTTTAGCATTAATGATTCAACCTTATTGGATACTGACCAGCTTGAACAGGGATGAACAGTTTAGACATCTTTATCCTCTCTTGGATCTTCAGATGGTAGCGGTATTTTTGTGTACCTTACCATACGGGACATATAGCCACTTTTTGGGACGCTGGCTTTTAAATGACTATCAGGGTGCTATACTAAAGATGTGATTGAAAAATTAGTTGAAAGAAATAAGGAGGTTTTCTTAATGACAGGACTTAAATGGTTTGCAGGAGGCAAAGAGAGACGAGAACAAGCAGTAGCTATCATTGATGAAGTAATTGAAACTATTGGAGATAAGCCAGATTATGCTGGTTTGAAGCAGGTCCTGCACTCCTACCGAACGGAACTTGCAGACTCTCGTTCAGCTACTCCCTATATCTTAAGCAGGATGTCACTGGAAATATCCGAAGTGGTCAGAAAAGACCAGCTAACCTTGTCTCCCTTTATCGAGGAGCGAATGGCAGAGTTGCGAAAATTGCTAGCGATTCGTTATGGCTATTGATGTCATTAGGAAGGATTTCTTGGTTTTAAGGTTGAGTTGTCCATTGAGAAAAGGAAGATGGGGCAAAAAGGTTCTTTTCCAACCTGTTGAGGAGCAGAGAAGGAACCTTAAGTCCTAGTTATGATTATACCAAGCGGACAAGTGATTGTGATGAAAGGAGAGTGCGATACCTTATCTTAACCGACTTCGTTCAGGAACGTTACTTTATTTACGACTCATGGTTGTTGCCTTTGGTTTGATATGTGGCAATATTGGTTTAGAATTATTATATAATGGTTCTTCTTTCTTATTTTGGCTGCCTCTGGCATTGCTATCAATCTTTTTACTTGTGTTGCCCCTGTTGATTAAGCGAGAGCTTGACCGTCGTCCACTTGAGGAACGACAGTTTACTCCTAAACAAATTTACGCTGGCATGGGCTTGGCACATTTGGCTATTATTTTAGCTGGTATTTATCGTTTGCTGACGGTGAGAGATGCCGAATGGCGCCTAATCATTATTGTTGTGATTGTGTTGGATATTTGTTTACTAGCTTTTCTGACACCTAGAGTGCTTAAAATCATTAAACAAAGTGAACGAGGTTAGAATCGCAGTTTATGATAGACGTGCTTATAAAGATAGCGAGGCTGTCAGTGCTTATCTATGCTTTGGTAACTTTCTAGGTATTGTAAAAACTTTCTGTTTGAGAGAAGTGTGAGGTTTAAGTTTTATGTCAAAAAATCTACGTGCCCTTACGGCCATTGTTTTGTCCCAATTACTTATTGAGTGGATGGGATTCTTTTTAGGTATTCCTCTAAGTAAGATTCTGGTTTTAACAGTACTTAGCAGTCTAGTAGAGATCTTGATGCATCTTTTCCTAAGTAAAAAATCTAAAGTTACTTTGGGTGATAAAGAGATATGGCATCAATACTTTTTATTCGTTAAGAAGACGCTGTGGTTCTCTATTTTATTAGTTGCAATTTTTCTTTTTTATTCGATAATCAAATCTGATAGCTTTATGCTCTATTTTTACTGGCATATCTTTGTATTATTCCATTGTCTTGGATATATCATTTGTTTAAATAACATTAAAATGAATCGTAAAAATTGAAGCCTAAATCTTGTTTATTTCCACACAATCAAAAAATCCCATGAGAGTTCTCATCCTATGGGATTTTTTTGTTATAAAAAGCTAATAAGTCAATGTCATCTGACTTTGCCTTAGGTCCACGGTTAATTCGTAGTCACTATTGTCACGAATAGTGTGTTCAAAGTCTGTGGTATAGAGAACAAGTCGGAGTTTGTCGCCCTTGTTGAGTTTGTAGATGGTTGGTTGCAAGTCCAAACCGATAGTCATCCATTCATTTGGAGTGACATTCTCAATGGTGAGGAGGTCTTTACGATTTTGCAGGTTAAGGTGTCCTTTGGTAATGACACGATATTTTGCCTGCTTGAATGGCAATTCACGTAAGGCTTCTTCCTTGAAGAGACGGCCGTTATCTAGATTCATGCGTTTGAGTGCGGGAATAGGTGCGAGATACTTCTTGTCACCCATTTCTAAAACTTGGGCCGAAATGAGACCACGGTTTGTGTTAGACTTAACCTTGAGCTCTAGGTGGACACGACCATTGATTTGGATATCTTGGTCCAGTTCAAAGTCCAAGGTAATGGCATTGGCTTTGTCTGCAAAGAGGTCATCCTTGAAGCTTTGGTAAGCTTTACCATATTTGGTGAAGGTTTCCTCTTCATAATGGTTAGCGATGCTAGCTTCAGTCTCACCAAACTGAATGTTTTTACCATTGTCGTGTCCAAAGTTATCGAGGACTTCCCAGGTCTGTTCAGACTGGTTATTTTGCCAGATAACAGTAGGCAGTGTGTAGCCATTCTCCAAACCAAGGAGTTTCTGACAAATCAAGGCATTAATACTTTCCCGAAAGTCAATAGACTGCCAGGCATTCATGTAAACGTGGGCACCATTGTGGAAGAAGAGGTGTTTTTCAAGAGAGTCTGGAAGAGCATTGAACATTTGATAGACGTTAATCGGTTTGACATTCCAGTCTTGGCTACCATGTGTAAAGACAACAGTAGCTTTGACACGGTCTGCGAACTGCACATAGTTACGGTCATGCCAGAATTGGTTATAGTCTCCGTGCTTACGATCAATGGTTGTGCTTAGCTCTTTGAGGTAGGCCTCGTAGTCTTTTTGGTGGCGTAGGTATTCTCCAGCTAATAGGGCACGAGAATAGGTAAATTCGGTCAAGGTGTCAAGATCTTCACCAGGGTAGCCTCCAGGACTGACGAGGAGTCCATTTTCACGATAGTAGTCGTACCAAGATGAAATACCCGCTTCAGCAATAACCATCTCCAAACCGTCAACACCAGTTGTAGCAAGGGCGTTGGACATGGTACCTAGATATGAAAGTCCAGTAGTAGTCACCTTACCAGAAGCCCAATCTGCAGTGATTGTATGCTGTCTACTACGACTAGTAAAGGCGCGTGCACGACCATTGAGCCAGTCGATGACAGCTTTATAGGCCAGAACTTGCTGATAGTCTCCAGAGGTCATGAAGCCTTCAGAGTTGAAGGTACCGACACCCGATACATAGATAGAAGCCACACCACGAGCTAACATGTAATCGTTAAGCGTGTAGGTATCTGTGTGAGCAAAACGCTCCTGAGCTTTTGTGACAGGATTGATAGGCGTAAGGTCTGCCTCTGGTGTCTTGATTTCTGGTTGGCTAAGGGAGATTTCACCTGCTGGTTTGACGAGCAAATCACCTTCCATCTTGTGGGTGAGTTTATCTGAAGCAGGCTCGTTAGTCCCTTGTTGATAAGGACTTGCGGTCATCATGGCTGGAACTGGGAAGTCCACATCAGGACGTAAGATAGTCACCTTGACTAAGTCTAACTGGCCATCTTTATCGGTATCTACAGGTGTTTCGACATAAACCACTTCACGATGAAGCTGATTAGTGTCAAATGTTGCCAAGCTCTTACCATTAAAGAAGACGTAGTCATTACTTACAGGAATCAAATCCTGAGCTACTAACTGATCAATTAAGGTATTGCCAGACTGTGTGCGTGTTGCTAGCAATTGATGGAGGTTATTAAGGCTACCATCAAAAGTAATTGGGAAAGCCATTTCCTCTAGGAAAGCAGCACTGTCTGTAAAGTCCACATTAGGGACAAATCCTAGTATTTGAAGAGCTACCAAACCAAAGACGTCAGCAGTCAAAGGACGGTCTGATTGGAAGAAGGTTAGGAGATCAGTCTCTGTATCAGCGATCCAATTTTTCAAAGCTAAATCAGTATCTTCAAAGAAAAGGAAGTGCTTGCGAACAAAAGCCTCAAAATTGGCTTTGGCACTAGCGTTTAAAGAGACTTCAAAGCCGAAAGAACGGAGTTCCTGACAAGCCATTTCAGGACTAACAGGGATGTAACTAAACTGGTTAAATTTCATATTCAAAAACCTCAAAAAGAATGCGTAAACATTTCAGAAATATCTTTACATCAGACATTATACTTGATAAAATGATAGATGTCTAAATTATTGTAAAATCGAAAGGAAATAAAGAGACAAATGAATGATTTTCTAAAAGAAGCGCTCAGTCATGATTGGATTATGAAGTACATTACTGAGTTTATTGGGACAGCTTTGATGGTTGCACTTGGTAATGGTTCGGTTGCCAATGTTGAGCTTAAAGGGACTAAGGGTAATAAGTCTGGATGGCTTGTTATTGGTTTTGGTTATGGTTTTGCGGTAATGATGCCAGCACTTATGTTTGGTGATGTTTCTGGTAACCACATCAACCCAGCCTTCACACTTGGACTTGCTGCATCTGGCTTGTTCTCATGGGTAGCCGTTCCAGGTTACTTGATTGCTCAACTTCTCGGTGCTTTCTTAGGACAAGCTATCGTGGTTTGGGTTCACCAACCTTATTATCTTCAAACTGAGAATCCAAACAACATTCTCGGTACCTTCTCTACAATCTCTGCTGTTGATGATAACTCAGACTCAGAGGAAAATCACAAACGTGCTTGGCTTAATGGTTTTGCCAACGAGTTCGCAGGTTCATTCCTTCTCTTCTTTGGTGCTCTTGCCTTGACTAATAACTACTTTGGTCACAAATTGGTCTCACAAGCAGTCCAATATGGGTATGATAAAGAAGCTGTAACAGGTCAAATGGCTAATGGTGCACTTGCGGTTGCCCACATCGGTGTTGGTTTCTTGGTTGCAGCCTTGGTTATTTCGTTTGGTGGTGCAACAGGTCCAGCTCTTAACCCAGCCCGTGACTTGATGCCCCGTCTTCTCCACCACATTTTGCCAACAACAGTTCTTGGTGAACACAAAGGTGATTCTAAATGGTGGTATGCTTGGGTTCCAGTTGTAGCTCCAATCTTAGCAGGAGTTTTAGCTATAGCTTTGTTCAAGTTCCTCTACCTTTAATCAATACAAAAAATCTGAAGTTAGTGCTTCAGATTTTTTTATGCTTAAAATTTTGAAAGTAATAAAAAACTGAGAAAATATTCTCAGTCACATTGGATTAGTCATTACTAGAATGGTAGCACCTAAGGTGTAAAGATTCCATAAAACATGAAGTGTGATACTTGCAGATAAGTTTTCTCTTTTTTGGTAGACCATAGAGAGAGCCAAGCCCATTCCGATATAAAGAGTGAGGTAGGCAAGATTAGTTGGCATATGAAAGAGACAAAAGAGCCCAGTGCTGACTAGCACAGCCGTTTTTGAATAAGGAGCTAACCAGGTGAAAATCCACTTGCGAAAGAGGATTTCTTGGAGGACGGCTGTCGTGATCATACCAATGGCTACAGGTAGGATAGGAATTGTTGTGAGCGTCTTTTGAAGTTCTGCATGGTAGTTGGTATGGGTTAGTAGCATAAGATTACTGCCAATGACTCCCATCAAGAAGATAGTGAGAAAGCCCCAGATAATTGCTTTAGCATCCTTGAGGTCTAGTCTAAAACGAGTCATCAATCCTTCACTCTTTGCCCAGAGATAGGTAAGGTAAAAAATGATGAGATTGATAGCGATGACTCCCCAGCTTTCAAGCTTCGTAAAAGTCAATCCAGTCTGATTGTTATATAAGGTTGTCATACCTAAGGTGATGTTTGGGATAGCTATCATCAGCAGTAAAAAAAATCCCTGATAGGCATGTCTAAATGCCAGATTATTGACAAGAGTTTTCATAGACTCTATTATACTCTAAAATGAGGAAAATGCTAGCCCCAAAGTAAAGATAATGTAATGATTTTCATAATTTGTGTGAAAGAAAGTGAAAAAATTACAATACTGTTTTTTCTTAGGAAAATCCTTGTCACACAGGCTCTTTTCGGATAAAATAGAAAAGAATGGAGGTTGTCATGACGCAATCAGGGAATTTTAAGTTTCACACACCAATTTTTCGTGTAAATAACAGACAAGAAAATATTGATTTTTACCAAAATACATTAGGATTTAAGCTTTTGACTGAGGAAAATGCCCTTGCGGTCTTCACAGATTGGACAGACCGTAACTCACTTTTTGTGATTGAGGAGTCACCAGCTTATCGTTGTCGCGCTGTTGAAGGTCCTAAGAAAATTAATAAAGTGGTCATTAAAGTTTCAAATCCACTTGAGATTGAGTACCTTTTGGCGCGTGATGATCACCAGGCCAAGGCTATTTTCCAAGGGGAAAAGGGCTATGCTTTTGAAACAATCTCACCTGAGAATGGTCTTATTTTGATGCATGCTGAAGATGACTTGTCTACTCTCAAGACAGTTGAATACGCAGATGTTGAAGAAAAAGAAGACTTCAAAGGAGTATCAGACTTTACGGTTGAGTCTTTGACCTTGAACGTTGTTGATACAGCCCAAGCAGCTTTCTTCTACGACAATCTTTTTGGCGAAGAATTGCCTTTGTCTATCCACTTTGAAAAAGCAGAAGGTCCTGACCTCCAAGTGAGTCCAGACCAGACTTGGGATTTGGAAATTCTAGAGTTTAAGGTGGCAGAAGACTATGACTTAGTTGCCTTGCATGATAAACTTGAAAAAGAACAGTTCTCTAGTTACCTAGACAGCAAAGGGAACTTGCTCGCACTCACTGACATGAGCAATATTGAGGTTTGGTTTACAAAGTAATGACTAATTTTCAACAAACATTGTCAACAATTACAGACTACATCAAGGCTGACATCTTTCCAGGTGCCAGCCTTGCACTTTATGATGGACAAGATTGGCAGGAGCATTATCTAGGAACTCAAGATGGAAAGCATCCGGTAGTTCCAGGACTGACCTATGATCTAGCTAGTGTTTCCAAGGTAGTAGGAGTTGGGACTCTCTGTCTATTCTACTTACAAGCGGGAAAATTGGACTTGGATGAGAAACTATCGACTTACTATCCTGAAGTAGTGGATAAGACGTTAACCCTTCGTCAGCTTCTTTCTCACAGTAGTGGCATTGATCCTTTTATTCCAAATCGTGATGACTTAGATCAAGCTGGCTTGATTGCTGCTATTAATGCTATCAAAGTTAAGGCTGATAAACCTTTCTTGTATACAGATATTAATTTTATTCTCCTAGGTTTGATGCTTGAGAAAGTCTCAGGACAAACACTGGATAAGCTTTTTGACTCCGAAATTTTCCAACCGTTTGGTATGTCTGAAACACGGTTTGGGCCAGTTGACCTTGCTGTTCCAACGGTTGAGGGGGTTTCGGGTGGGACTGTTCATGATCCCAAGGCTCGAGTTCTCAAAGAACACACAGGGTCGGCAGGTCTCTTTTCAACCTTAAAAGACTTAGAGATTTTTGTTAACCATTATTTGACGGATGATTTTGCTAAAAATATGACGCAGAATATCAGCCAATCCAACAAGGAACGCAGTGTCGCTTGGGACCTCCAAGGCGAGTGGATTCTTCACACTGGTTATACAGGTACCTTTGTGCTTATCAATATCCCTCGTCAACGTGCGGCGATTTTCCTCAGTAATCGTACTTACTACAAGGATGAGAGAGCTCAATGGATTAAGGACAGAGATGTTTTAATTGAGATAATGAAGAAGGAGCTGATTCGTGAAACGGTCGAGTAGACACTCCAAGGAAAGAAAGCTTATCCCTTGGTTTCTGAGTTTGCTCTTTTGCATGCTTAACGGGAGTAGTCTCTTTGTCTGTGGTATGTGTTTTACAGTGGCTATTATTCTTTTGACGACGGATAGAGATGTAGGCTCTTTTGTGGTTTTGGTATTTATTAGCTTGTTATCTAACCTTATTATTTCTTTTTATATTTTGATAAGAGAACTACTATACAAACTGATTCATTGCCTTGGGTATCGTGCCCAACCCGATTTAAAAGTCCTTCGTATGAGAAGAGGGTTTGATATTCATTTTCCTGTGTTTGAAAAGTATGGTCAAGACTATAAGTTACTCTACAAAAAGCGTTCCAAGAAGCTTCAAATAGAGTATTTGCTTATATGTTTAGGGTACTTTTGTGGACTCACTCATATTGTGATTGGTTACGCCTTTATACTCAGGAAAATTCTGGAGTCCTTAAAATTGACATTTACCGACTTTGCTAGATATCCTGCTTTTTTAGTTTATATGGTAACGATGATCGTTATCATTATGGGAAATCGTAGCTGGAAAAAAATCACAGAGACATTAAAAGCTAGAGAAAATGTAACAGTTCTGGCTGTCGAGCATGGTTATCCTATATTTGCGGCAAAAGAAGAAGCTTAAGCAGTGGGTCAACTGCTTAAGCTTTTTTACTTAGTAAGGATTTTTCAACAGTAATGTGTTGGATACCAGCTTCTTCAAAGATGTTACCGACTTCTTGATAGCCATTATTGAGGTAGAACTTAAGTGCACTGAGTTGAGCATGGAGAGAAATAGTCTGGAAGCCTTGTTCTTGTGCAAAATCTTCAGCTTCTTTTAGGAGAATGCTCCCCAGACCTTGACCTTGGTAGGCATCGAGCACCGCCATACGTTGGAGGGTAAGCTGAGTCAAGTCTTTATTCGGTAGTAGGCGTACGGTTGCTGCGGCCTTGCCTTTGTCATCATATAGAACAAAGTGGATGCAGTAGGCTTCATTCGCATCAATCTCGATGGAGCGAGGAACACCTTGTCCCTTAACAAAAACAGTGTTTCGGATGGCTACGGCATCGAGGTAAGTTTCTGAGAGTGTATCTCTTGTATGTTTGATAATCATAGGGCAAGTGTAACAAAGTCTATAACTAATTGTCAACGAAAAAAAAGCTCGATGAGAGGAGTTATCATCAAGCTTTTTATCTTGCTTTATTCTTTAATTTGTCGACCGTTTGTATCTTGGATAGGACGGTTATTTTCAAATCCAAGGGTTTGAGTGAATTTCTCCACTTGTTCCTTACTAACGGTTTCTTGATTCTTGAAGACAATCCAGTTAACACCCTCAGTACATGGTGGTGTTGTCAAGGAACCTTCGAAGTTGTAGTAGTCCTTGTCTTCAGGATAGAAATCATCTAGTGAGATAGGTTGAGACAACTCGGTTTCAGTATTAGCAACCTGAGGCATCTTATCCCAGATTTGTTTTAAGGCTTGATTTTCATCGCCATAATTATAGAGAACTGAGACAACTGTGATTTTCCCATTATCAGTCTTGTAGACGAAGTGACCTTCTAGAGGATAAGTCTGACCATCAATTTCATTCTCACTAGGTGCGTGAAAATGGAACTGCTGTAATTTATAGACATCATCACCAATCGTTAGGGTATTCTTTGGATTTTTAAAGCTGACTTCAATTGTATGCCCGTTATTTTCAACTTGAGCCTCTGATTCTTGATTATTAAGGTTTAGTTCTGGAAGATCAATGTCCTCAGCACCGGTGATATTGATTGGAGATTGTTCTTTACCGTTTTTGCTGAGTTCATAATCTTTAGAAAGGTCACCCCAATGGTCTGGACCAGTAGCACCAGTATACCCCCATTGAACGTCCTTGGACTTTGAGGATTCGTTTTTTGTATCAGACTGGCAGGCTACGAGTAGGACAGTGCTTGCTACGAGAGAGACTAATCCAATTATCTTAAAACTTTTCTTATTCATTTGTCCTCCTTATACTCTTTAATCTTATAACAATGATAGTTTACGTGTTATTAGAAACTATCCGTTTGACAGTCATTGAGTATCGTTTCTCTAAGGTGCTTCTGTGAAGGAAGTGTCTGGAGATACCAAACGGAAACGCTTTTATTTTATATCTAATCTGATAAAAAGTCAAATGTAAATTATAGTAGATTTAGAAAAATATAATGAAAGCTGGTTTTTGCAAAAATAAAAAAACAGCAAACATTTTGAAATCATGATGTTTACTGTCTTTAATGTGTGTAATGATTCTTAATCGAACATTTTCTTTGCAGCTCTTAACAAGGTTTTGACATCTTTATCATAACGAGGTGTTTTCACCAAACGTGACATGGGGATACCAGCAAAATGGAAAGCTGCGATTTCTCCAGAACGAACAGCACTATTTTCTGTGAAAATCATTTGATAAGGTTGTTCGACAAATTCTCCAGTAAAGGCAAGGTTTGTTGAATGTTTTGGAATAACCTTAGGACGATCTGACTTGGCTCGATTGTTAAAGAGAGCAGAAGCATATGGCATATAGACAGGGATACAGTTAATAACACTGTACATGATTTCCTCTTCTTTATCGCTGATATTGATAGGCCCTGGGTCTACCTTTGAAAGTTGTCCAATAAGTTCCTGGAGCATCTCTTTACCAGTCATTTCGATATAAGGTTTATCAATGATTTCCCCGTGACGACGAGGGTAGAGGAAGTATCCCCAAAGAACCGTTTCGTTTGGTTTTTGACTAGTGAAGTGAGGTTGGTGATGGACAACGATTGACATGGTTACATCTTTTTGACCGAGTGGTGTCACTGGTTCTGTAGAAATAAAGGAATTAAGGGCGTTGCCTGGTTCCTGAGTGGTAATACGAGCAATTTCGTTCAAGAAGAGATGATTTTTAGTAGTGAGAGTGAAACTTACCCATTCACTGGCATCACGATCAGCGAAGAATTTATCAGGATTACCAAGGTTATAAAAATGATCTGATGCCTTTTTCCAAAGACTTGAAGCAGCACCATAATCCATGTTTTCTGCAGCCGGAGTGTTGAAATCACCTAGTGTTGCAGAGTCAGTAATCGAACCGTTTGTAAAGATGACTGCTGTATCGTCATCCACTGGGACGAACTCATTTTCATCAGTTTTAGTATTGACCATGTGAAGACCAGTAACAGTAATTTCGTCTTGCATCTTGCTGTCCTTGAATTTCCAGTCAACAACACGACGATTAAGGACTATGTGACAGCCCTCTTTTTCCAAGTAATTAATCAAAGGCTTCATGATGCTTTCGTATTGATTATAGCGTGTACGGTTAACACCAACTAAATGCTCAATCTGAGTGAATTCATAAATCATTTGGTGCATGTAACGACGAAGCTCTTGTGCAGAACTGCGAGTCCTAAAAGCGAATGTCGTTTCCCACATAAACCAAAAGTTACTTTCGAAAAACTCAGTATTGTCTTTGAAATAGTCAGCAATCGTGATGTTATCTAGTTTTTCTTCTTGTGAATCAGGCATCATAATTAACTGCGTAAGGAGCTTACGACTTTTATTATTCAAACCAAGCTTACCACCATCAACGATACCTTGTCCGCCTGTTAAGAGACGAGCCTTGTCATAGGTTGGGTGTGCGGCATCAAATTGGCGAGTATCCTCAGCAGCTGTAAGACCTGGTTCTGTCATTGAAGGAACCCGATCAAGCAAATCCATCAAGTCAACATAGGTACGGTAGTTAAGCATACGACCACCGCGAGCAATATAACCCTTTTGATTTTCCATCGGATGATTTTTATTCCAATAGTCATCCTTAACATCTTGGGTAGGGGAACCGTCGTTTGATCCGTAATTATCAAGAGCGTAGAAAGTGATTTGGTCTCCTGACCATTTACCTTCTTGAATGAGGTAAACAGCGGCAGCCATATTTGATAAACCAGCACCGATCATAATTGCTTTTTTCTTTTGCATGATAGTTCTCCTCCTTAATCCAACGTAGAATCAAATTCATCATATAAGGCACTATCGTCCTTGAAGAATTCAGATTTGTGGGCAAGGAATAAGACACTAGCTAGGACGCTAAGTGTGATTCCAAGACTAGTTTTGAAAAACACTTTTTTCATAATAATACCTTCTTTCAAATTCAGTTTGTATTATAGTCCTATCCATAATTATTAACAACTGTTAATGTAAGGTTTTGTACAGTTTGGTAGAAACTGTTTAAGAAGCTAAGAAAAAACAAGCATCACTAGGATGCTTGTTTCTTGTTATATGCTTAGATTTATCCCAAAGCGTCGTCCATTGAAAGAACTTCGTGGAAGACACGTTGTGTCAATTCAGTTTTTTGTTCTGGAGTGAGGTATTTAGTGTTTACACAGTATCCAGAGATACGTACGATAACATCTTCACCGCTCATGATCTTTTCGTAAACATCTGACAAGTCCATAACGTTCAAGTTAACGTGTTGTCCACCGTTTTCGAAGTATCCGTCAAGGATAGTTACGAGGTTGTCAACTTGTTCGTCGTGAGTCTTACCAAGGGCACGAGGTGATACTTGAGTAGTAAGTGAGATACCGTCAGCTGCATAACCGAAGTCAAGGCTTGCAAGTGAGTTCAAGTTTTGCAACCATCCACCTTTAGCTTTGTTAGATGGGTTAGCACCTGGTGAGAAGAATTCCAATTTAGACAAGTTCACTGAACCATCTTCGTTGAGGTATACCCCTTTGTGAACTGGAGAGTTACCAGTTTGTTTAGAGTAAGCAACGTTAGAAGTGATTGTAAGAAGTGAAACTGTAGCTTCTGCATCTTTGTAGAGTTTGTGGCTACGAAGACGAGTAGTGTAAGCTTCAATCAACCATTCTGCCAATTCGTTTGAACGTGGGTCATCTTCACCCCAACGTGGGTATTCACCGATTGTTTCGTAGTCGTAGATGTAGCCATCTTCGTCACGGATTGGTTTAACTGTAGCGTATTTGATTGCAGCCAATGTATCAACAGTATTTGCGAAACCACAGATACCGAATCCCATGTTAGCACGTTGTTTAGTTGGCAAGAAGGCCATTTGAACAGCTTCGTAGTTGTACTTATCAGTCATGTAGTGGATGATGTTAAGGGCATCTACGTAAGTGTCAGTCAACCAGTCAAGAGATTTTTCGAAGTTAGCTTTAACAGTGTCAAAGTCAAGAACTTCATCACGGATTGGATCGATATCAAATACTTTGTAGTCTTTATGAACATCGTCGTAACCACCGTTCAAACCAGTAAGAAGGGCTTTAAGTACGTTAACACGAGCACCGAAGTATTGGATGTTGTGACGTTGTTCTTCGTTTTCTGGGTCAAGTGGTGATACACAACATGAGATACAGCTCATTTCACCGTATCCGTCTTTAGCCATAGTAGTTACACCTTCGTATTGGATAGAAGAGTGTTTGTGGCTCATGTGCATACAGTAGCGACGGAATGAGTAAGGCAATTTGTCAGTCCAAAGAACTGTCAAGTTTGGTTCTGGAGAGTTACCGATGTTGTCAAGAGTGTTCAAGAAACGGTAGTCCATCTTGGTAACACGGTGACGTCCGTCAGCACCCATACCAGCCATAGAAGTTGTGATGAATGTTGGGTCACCTGAGTACAATTGGTCGTAAGCTTTTGTACGAGCAAACTTAACTGTACGAAGTTTCATAACGAAATCATCAACGAATTCTTGGATTTCTGATTCAGTGTAAGTACCACGAGCAAGGTCACGTTCTGCGTATACGTCAAGGACGATTGGCACACGACCAAGTGAAGTAGCGGCACCGTTGATTACACGACATACTGCCATGAAGGCGATGTTTGTCCATTGGATAGCTTCTTTAGTATCGAAGGCTGGACGACGAACATCTACACCGTAAAGGTCACCAAGGCGAACAACGTCTTGAAGTGCTTGGTATTGAAGGTTAACTTCTTCACGAAGACGGATAGTTTCTTCGTCGATTTCTTTGATAGCATTCCAGTCGTTAACTTTTTCTTGCATCAAGTAGTCAGCACCGTAAAGGGCAAGACGAGC
>OGHW01001762.1_pt1 | contig 15820 bp, 17 predicted proteins | sample 1571641 | NCBI WGS metagenome assembly OGHW01 (sample SAMEA2582066, study PRJEB24529) | metagenome | biome: Human gut stool | place: China | collected 2011 | reverse complement strand
GAAACTCATTTCTGTCACCATAGGGCTGATCATAAATAGAATTACCATTAAGACGGAACCGCATCAAATCATCTGCGGAAACAACATTGATGGAACCTATAAAAGCTAGCATAGCTAACGCGCATACAACCTTTTTCATGATAAAATCCCCTGTAAACAAACTACATTTATTAAGTAAATTATATCACCTAAAATCCTAATATTCTTATACTTATAAGGAGTTTTTCTCCAAGGAAAAAATCATTTTGCTTGCAAATTACATCTATTTGTTTGCGAATTTAAAGCATTTGCATTACAATATAAATAACAGGAGGTGATACTATGGCTAAAACAGCCTCTATCAGTTTACGTATCGAGCCAGCTGTAAAAGCACAATTAGAAGCACTATATGCTAGCTTTGGCATATCTGTAACTGATGCAATTAATATTTTTCTCCACACATCACTAATGGAAGGCGGATTTCCATTTCAACCTAAACAACCTCGTTATAATGCAGAAACAGAAGCTGCTATTCAAGAAACGAAAGATATATTGACAGGAAAAGTAAAAGCAAAATCATATGCTAATGTAAAAGAAATGATTGAGGATTTAGGATTGGAGTAATCAGTTATGTTGAGATTAGTGCTTAGCAGTAAGTTCAAAAAGGACCTAAAGCGCTCAAAAAAACGCGGTAAAGATCTCAATAAACTCTATTCAATCATCAATAAATTACAGAATCAAACGCTATTAGATCCTAGTTATAAAGATCATCCATTAACCGGAAACTACGAAGGCTTTAGAGAGTTACATATCGAGCCAGATTGGCTTCTAATTTATGCAATTAAAAATGATATATTAGTATTATCTTTAACTCGCACGGGCAGCCACTCAGATTTATTCTAACTAAGCTAAAGAGGAATGTAAAAGCATTCCTCTTTTCTATTCCCCCAAAAATTTATACCAGTTATCATCATAAATCTATCCTATTTGATAGTATCTATCGCAAATCATTCTACTATTCAAAATTATTGTAGGTGTTATAATGAACTTATAAAAACGAACAGGTGCTTATATGATAGTAAGTGCATCTTTTCAAACTCATATTTACTAGTTATATCAAGGAGATTATCATGACACATACACAATTAATACAACTCGTACAAGCTTTATTCGATGCACCTCAAAGCAATCCTAAAGTAAAAGAATTCGCTCAGTCTTGGATTGATGCAGAAGGTACTCCTAAGCAAGAAGAACTTACAAAACAACTCGTATCCGTAGCAGAACAAAATATTGCGCTTATCGATGAAACAATCGGCTTTGCAGGCTCTGAACGCGCTACACAAATCCTTGGCAAAGAAGGTGCAGCTAACCTATTACAACACGCTAAAGACATCAAAGCTGAAGACGCTGAATTCTGTGACTGCCCTGCCTGCGTAGCCGCAAAAAATATTATCGATTTGAAAGCAGAAATTCAATAACTATTATAGAAAGAGACTCCAATAGAAGAGTCTCTTTTTTTATACATTATCTATTCTGCTCTTTACCTTTATAAAAAATCACTTTAGATACTTTATCTCTATTTTTATTAATAACTAAACTAATTCCATATTTATAGTTATATTTAGACTTTGTAAGCTCAATCAATTTATGCTTATCTTTTGAAACTTTAGATTTATTCCACCAAGTTTTTACTTCTATCGCAATAAAATTATTACATTTACCTCTCTTATGGATAATAATATCTGGTATTACATTCTGATTTAGTTTTTCGACAAATTTACCCTCATAACCAAATCTATTATACTCACAATCCACATCATAACCTTCAAATAAAGGGGTAAGATATACGCCCAATTTATGAGTAATAGATCGTTCACTAACATGATTATTCTCTTCAGAATAAATCAAATATTGGTCCTTTTCATATAACTTATTTAAAGCTTCTTCCACCTTATCTAAAATATCATTTAAATTATTCATAAGACTCTCTCTGCTTAATCTTCAAATTATGATAAATATAGCAACAATGTAGCAATAAATTTATTTACTTACTTCATATCTAATGATTGCAATCTTTGAACAAGTTTATCTGCATACCCATAGATATCACTAATATTTTCAATTGTATATTTAATTTGTTCACCATTTTCAACAATAGCAATATACTTCTTATTCTTTTTAATATAGATTCGACATAACCATTTAGTAATACGATCATCTAAGATTATTGCAAAGTAACTTTCTTTATCACTATAAGAAATTCGTTTTACATCAATATATTTACTAAGAATTGCTCTTACAATGTAATATGCTTCAAGTTCTTCTTCTGTTGTAACAATATTACTCTCTACCTCACCATTAATATTTGCATCTTCATTATCATCTTGCGACTCTGTTGTTGAGACCGGCTCTGTATTTGCAAAAGCAGTCTCAATCTTCTTATTAAGCATTTCTTTTATAATATAATCAAATGCGTTCTTTACAATAGGCGTATATTTTTCAATAACCGCTTGTGTCTTCGCTCGATTATATACACCCTTACCTAATATAAACTTAACTAGTTCTTCACTAGGATCATCTATTTCATCTTTAATAATTTGTCTAATTTGAGCCTCATTTTTTAAGCCCTCTGCAGAATCATAAATTGCATCCTTATCAAAATTTTCTTTTGTAAAATGCTGTAACTTTGCAATTTGCTCATCACGTAGCTCTAATAAGTTAATCTCTAAAAATGGGGCTTCATCCATCTTATTGACTTCATCAATATCTGTATAGAATCTATATACGATACCATTTGTAAGAATAGCAAACTTGGCTGTTGTTGTACCGAAATAGCGATATAATTGAGAGTCATGCTTCTCTAGTCTTTCATTAATTGATTTACACTCGACTAAAATAATAGGTTCATTATCTAACTTAATAGCATAATCAACTTTTTCTCCCTTTTTAATCCCTACATCTGCTACAAACTCAGGCATAAACTCATTCGGATTAAATACATCATAACCAAGAATTCTAAAAAAAGGCATAATAAGTGATGTCTTAGTTGCCTCTTCTGTCAAAATATCATTTTTTAAAGTTTTAATGCGTTGCACATGTGATTTAATAAGGCCTTCGAATTCCATAACAATACCTCCTATACATTAATACATACTTCACCTTATTTATATATTTCTACATAGAAACAAGATTTCCTGCATATATTAGCATTATTAATTTATAAAAGTAATAAACAGGAAGTAATAGTAAAAAGGCTGTAACAGAATACATTTGTGTATTCTGCTACAGCCTCTTTGTTTACTCACTCGCTTCCACAAGTGCTTGTGTATATGGATGTACCGCTTCTTTGAGTCGTTTTGATTCGATGGTTTCTACGATTTGTCCGTCTTTCATGACGATGATTCGGTCTGTTACGGCTTGTAATAGTCCGATGTCATGGCTGACAAATACGTAGCCGAAGGGTTGTTCCGTATATAGTTTTTGTAGGAGGTCTAGCACCAACTTTTGATTCACCGCATCAAGGGCCGATGTAGGTTCATCAAAAAGTACTAATTTAGGATTCATCAGCATGATCCGTGCTAATACAACACGTTGTAGTTGACCACCACTGACTTCGTGAGGGTATTTATAAACCGTATGTTCCGGTAAGTCTACCCGTTGTATCCATTTGCGGATATCGTCCTTTGCTGCCGCTATATCCATGAGACCATAGTTAATATATGGCTCTAAGAGAAATGCTTCTAAGTTCATCCTTGGAGGAATCACCGCCAAGGGATTTTGAAACATCATCTGCATGGAACGATATATTTCTGTATGGTTTTGAATGGATGTTACGTCTTCACCAAAGAGTCGCAGACTCCCAGAGGTAGGTTTTTCTAACATAGCAATCAGTCTAAGGAGAGTACTTTTACCAGAACCACTGCCACCGGCAATGCCTACTCGTTCATTGGGAGCCACGGAAAAGGATACGTTATCAACGGCGCGGACCGTATGATGGTGGTTCGTATATTGTTTACAGATTTTCTCGAGTTGAATCATACTACACCACTTTCGTTACGGAATCTAACAAGATACGAGTATACTCATCCTTTGGATGCGCCATGACCTCTTCAGAGGATCCCACTTCAACGAGTTGCCCCTTATTCATAACCCCAATGCTATTGGCAATGCGAGCAGCCGCCTTGATATTATGGGTTACAATAATCACCGTTGCCCCAAGAGCCTGTGTAACCTCTTTCATAAGGTCCAATACAGAGGCCTGCACGAGCATGTCTAAGGCACTAGTCGGTTCGTCAGCAAACACGATGCTAGGCGTTAAGATGAGGCTTAAGGCTATGGCTAACCGTTGTTGCATACCACCGCTCAACTGAAACGGATAGGACTGCAAGATACGTTCTCCATCGGTTAAGTGAACGAGATTAAGCATGTCTATAACGCGACTTACATCATAGCTTTCACCATGGGCACCAAATAAATCTTTGAAGTGATTTTCTACGGTTCGATTTGGGTTTAAATAGGCGCTAGGATTTTGAAAGATCATGGAAATCTTCGTGCCTCGCAATTGTCGCCAATCACCATCACTTAAGGTAGAAACATCGGTGCCATTTAGCAAAATTTGGCCGCTAATGTTAGCTTGTTTCAACATGCCAAAGGCGGCACGAACTAACGTAGATTTACCAGAGCCGCTTTCACCAACGATGGCAAAGACCTCACCATTGGGCACGGAGAAGGATACATTGCGCACCGCTTGCTCCGCACCGTATGAAATTGTAACCTTATCAAATACGATACAATCAGATTTATTCAATAGTAGAATCCTTTGTTAATAAGTAGTAATCGATTGGATGTACTGGTACATTTTTAACTTTTGTAGTAGATACAACCGTTGCACTTGGATACAACAAATAAATATCTGCTACGTCATCAACTAAGATTTGTTGTGCTTGTTTAGCAATATTAGAGCGTTCGTTTTGATCAAATGTTACGGACAATTGATCGATTAACGCATCTACTTGAGGGTTAGAGTAGCCACCAACATTTGCTTTCGCACCAGTTTTGTAGAACAAGCTGAGGAACCAATAAGGATCATTTGTAGACATAGTAACTACATTGCGTTCTACTAAATCAAAACCGTCTGTACCAAGTGTATCTACTTCATCAGGGCTTTGTAATTTCTTAAGAGTTACAGCAATACCTGCTTTTTTCAATTCTTGTTGAATTTCTTCGTATAAGCTTGTGTCTTTACCCCAAACAGCAAGAGTAACAGCTAATTCCTTACCGTCTTTTGCGTACATGCCGTTTGCATTTTTAGCATAGCCAGCTTGAGTCAAGATTTGGTCAGCTTTCGCCACATCTGTCATCGCTTTATTAGCAATCGCGTCATAGCCTAAGTTGGCAGATGGCGGGAATGGTGCCGCACCTGGTGTGGAGCCATTGCCAATAATTTTTGCCATAGAATCATAATTAATAATATGAGCAATCGCATTACGTACAGCTTTATCATGCAACGGAGAAGATTCTGTGTGGTTTACTTTCAACATCAATACACGAACGCCTGCGATATCTTGAATATTGAAACCGTCTTTGAATAAGCTACGGTTAGCAGAGTCCACTTTTTGAATCACGTCTACGTCTTTAGATTGTAACGCCATAGCGCGTTTATTGTTGTCTTCGATGTCTTTTACAGTTACAGAATCAAGACCTGGTTTACCGCCCCAGTAATCTGCGAAGGCAACGAGTTCAATTGTTTCACCTTTTTTGAAATTAGTGATTTTGTAAGGGCCTGTAAGAACTGGTTTAGATGCTACATCTTTAAGGTCTGCAGTATCCATGATAACGAAAGCAGGTTCAGTCAAGCTAGATAACAAGGAACCATTAGGCTCTGTAGTTTTAATGATCAAGTTTTGACCATCTACTGTGATGGACTCGATTTTAACTGCTTTAGCGGAACGAGCACTTTGTTTCATCGTATACTCGATGGACTCTTTTACCTTTTGAGGTGTCATCGGTGTACCATTGTGGAATTTAACGTTTTCACGGATGTGGAATTTCCATGTTGTAGGGTCTACATTTTCCCAAGAATCTGCCAATTGTGGGGCAAATTTCATATCCGGTGTTACAACGGCTAAGTTTTCACCTGCACCGATACGAGTCAATGTCCACGCATCCCATTCGTGAGTTGGGTCTAATGTTTCACCAAACCAATACAAACCAACATTCATATGCTTCCCTTGTTTGCTGTCTTTAGCAGTATCATTGCCACAGCCGGCCAAGAGAGCTACCATGCATAGCATGGACAAACATGCTAACAACCAACGTTTCATAATATCTCCTTTAAAATACATCACCTCGTCGAGGCTTTCACCATAAAAAATCTATACACAGCACGGTTAACGAGATACATCGAGAGCATCGCGCAACGCATCGCCAATATAGTTAAATAAAACAACAGTAATAAAAATGGCAAGCCCTGGGTAAATTAACAGCCACGGTGCCGTTTGTAGGAAATCTCGGGAACTCAACAAGATAGCGCCCCACTCCGGATCCGGCGGTTGCACACCGATGCCGATGAGCGAGAAACTGGCTACCAAAATGATGGCATCCCCTAGATGTTGAATAATGACAATCACCAACGGCGGCAATACATTCGGCAGAATATAGCGCCATAGAATTCGTAGGTTTGAAGCGCCCGACATGCGAGCAAAGGTAATATACTCTGCGTGGCGTTCAATCTGTACGAGACCTCTCGTGATACGGGCATATTCCGCCCATTTCGTAATGCACAGGGAAATGATGACATTCGTAATGCTCGGTCCCATGATACCAATGAAAGCAATGGCAATGACCATGTTCGGGAAGCCAAGTACTAAATCGATTAAACGAGATAACCAACGGTCAACGCGAGGTGTAGAGAACCCTGCTAATCCACCAATAGCGATACCGATGGCCCCACTAATGCCAATGATGGTGAAAGCAATCCCTAAAGAGGCTTTACCACCGTACAGAATACGAGACCACACATCACGACCGAGTTGGTCAGTCCCTAATAGATGGGTACTACTAATGTCTTGTAAGCGGTCTGCAACACTCGTCGTTTCAGGATCAAAGGGTGCTATATACGGAGCACACAGGAAAAATACAATCCACAAAGCGGATAATACCAACATTGCATATAAAGTATAAGGCTTTCGTCTACTCATAGGAGCCTCCTTTTATAGCGGCTCTTCGCTTCGGATTCAGCCAAACACTCAATACATCAATGATAATATTAATCACGATGAACACCATAGTAATCCAAATAATGTAACCTTGCATCAATACATAATCGCGAGCCATAATACCTTGCACCATCATGTAACCAATACCTTTTATGGCGAATACCGTTTCAATAACGGCAGATCCACCTAGCATAGCGCCCATCGTTACCCCCATCATAGGCAACAACATAAGACCTACATGAGGGAATATGTAACGGGTGTAGACCATCCATTCTGGCAAGCCTAATGCTCGCGCCCCCTGTACAAAGGGCTGTCGCGACACTTCTAAAATAGCATTGCGCAATCGACGAATGTAGAGACCACATATCCATAAAGCAAGGGTTACCGCGGGCAGAACATAGGCAGAAAAGCCATTGGTATTCGTTACCGACACTAACTGTAATTTAACACCGAATAAGTACAGTAATAATAAACCGACCCAGAAGCTAGGGATTGCTAACGCTAAGAATGTAACGAGACGAACCCCATGATCAATCCATGAGTCTTGATACTTTGCAGATAGCATACCGAGCGGTATAGTCACCACTATCCCCATAACAAGAGATAAGGATACGAGCCCTAAGGTATTAGGCAAGGCGCCACCAAGAATGGTCGCTACTGGTAAAGCGTACAGAATGGACTCACCAAAGTCCCCTTGTACAATTTGACCTAACCAACGTAAGTATTGCTGCCACCAAGGATCATTGAGCCCCAACTGCTCTCGTATCTGTGCAACTACAACTGGATCTGGTGTAGCTCCTAGAAGATTAAACTTCATCGACACGGGATCAATAGGAGATAATTTTATCAATACAAATGTACCGATGGTAACAACCAATAAAATACCTACAATACTTGCCAAACGCTGTAGTATTAATCGATACAATACATCACCTGCCTTCTTTATCACAAAATAGTTATATTTTATTTTAACAGTTATTCAAATTTTTAGATATACCCCTATATGTATATTACAATGATTCTCATTATGAAAGTTTTACATATATACCAAAACGGCCCCTCATGAGAGGAGCCGCTTCTTATATAACCCTTACAGTGTCCATGCGAATGTTTCACCACATCTCGCATGCCTATCCCATAGGCTGGACTGTTATATTATTTTGTATATGCTGTATGTGCTGTAGGCGCTACAGTGTTAGCAATGATGGCTTTTGCCATGTCGCGAGTTACAGGGCGCTCAAAGTACATCGCATGGGTTTGACCATCTTTCGTCCAACCTGCGAGGTATACCATTTTGTTGCCACCTTTGAAAGTAACCTTTGTACCGTTCACTTTTTCAGTAGCTGTAACGCGATAATTGTTATGATCACCACTGATATCACCTGTTGTATTAGCTACGCGATAAATGATGCGTTTACCCGCTGCTTGATTGCGAGTTGCATCTTCGCCAGCTTGGTAACCATACACAACTTGCAATACATCTTTATTGATTGTGCTTACAGACTCAATATTGTAGCCTACAGGTAATACTTTAGGTAGATGAGGCATAATATTCATGTATTTAGCGGCTTCATCAATAGTGCTAAACTCATGCATAGGGTTTGGCATGCCAACCATAGGCGCTGCTTGTTTTGCTACCATAGGCTTAGCTGGATCAGGTGGTACATCAAAAGCACCTTGTGCACCAGCAACAGTGTAAGAACCTACACAAGCACAGGCAACTGCCATTAATAGAAATTTTTTAACCATTCGTATAATCTCCCTTCGGTCAACGCGAAAATTACTAAAACACATTTATTTTGTATGTGATGTTTCTTCAACAATATTACGGATAATAGCCTTCGCCACATCTCGTGTAACGGGACGATAAAAATCTAACGAGTGATTTTGTCCATCTTTTATCCACGATGTAAGGTAGACCATTTTGTCGCTGCCTTTGAAAGTAACCTTTGTACCATCTACACATTCAGTTTCTATAACCTTATGAATCTTATGGTCACCGCTAATATCACCCTTTAATTTAGTAGATGTACGATAATAAATAAGAGCACCACCGGCCTTATTCACGTACGGATCCATACCAGGTTCATACACATACACAACCTGTAAAATATCTTTCTCAATAGTAACGACAGATTGAATATTAAAACCTACAGGCAATAGCTTCGGCATCTGAGGTCGAAACCCTATATATTCAGATGCTTCTTCTACAGTGGTAAACACATGCACGGGACTTGGCATAATAACGCCAGGAACAGCCGCCTCAACAGACATTTCTATGGGTTCAGAAACTCTAGTTTGTGCATCCGTTGCACCTTGAGCCTCAACGACTCCATAGGTACCAATAGCTGCACATGCTAAAGAAGCCACTAGTAATGTCTTTAACTTAGTTGCCATAACAACAATCTCCGAAAATATATTTTGTAAAATTATATTTATTAAAATACGCTTAACAAGTACATCCTAAATGATATAGGATTTCAAGTAATAAATACTACCTATATTATTTTATCAAGCTTAGTATAATATCCTATTATTTCTTATGAACCATAAAGCCTGCCGCTTGTTGGTTCGCCATAATTGTTACATCTGAAATTTGCATGCGTTTTGGTTGGTTTGTTACATACAATACAACATCTGCTACATCCTCTGGTTGAACTGCCTCAATGCCAGCATAAACGGAAGCTGCTCTTTCTGCATCTCCGTGAAAGCGAACTTCGCTAAATGGAGTTTCTACAATACCTGGTTGAATGGTGGTAACCTTAATATCTGTAGCTATGGTATCCATGCGAATACCATCAGCCAACATTTTGACAGCTGCCTTAGTAGCACAGTAAACGGCACCACCTGGATATGCATAAATCCCTGCTGTAGAGCCCATATTTACAATATGACCTTCATTTTTATCTATCATGAAAGGCAACACTGCCTTTGTTACATAAAGAAGTCCTAATACATTCGTATTAATCATTGTGACTGCATCTTCTACAGCACTATCTTGGAAAGGATCGAGTCCCTGTGCCAGACCTGCATTATTTACAAGTACATCAATGCCACCAAAAGCCTCGATAGCTGGTTTTACCTTAGACTCTACATCTTCGCGTTTGCTCACATCGAGAACGAGCGTATCTACACGAATGCCATATTGCTGCTCAAAATCCTCCTTAATCGCAACCAAACGATCTGCACGACGACCAGCAAGTAATAAATGATCGCCATCTTTGGCGAATGCCCGGGCACACTCAAGGCCAATACCAGAAGTAGCACCTGTAACGAAAATTTTGCGGTTCATATGTATTCCTCCTTCTATTTAACAGTGATGACAGGGGCGGAAAAAAGACACGCTATCGCGCAAGCGGGACCCGAAGTCTTTTTTTCGCCCCTATCATCACATACTTTAAATACATAGGTCCTGAATTACATAATGAAACGCAAAGATTTTCATTGCTAAACAAAGAAAAGGAAGTAATTCAGGACCTCTATCAGATTATGTCCTCTCTACGGTAATGCCAAAGTCGGTTTTGGAAACCCATCAGGACCTTACTTTAAATACGTTATCCTTATTTCCCGCAAAGATTTTCGTTACGGGAAAAGGGAGAGTAGTAATACAGGACCTTAATTATAATTTATGTTTTGTGGATCCTTCTTTTAGATTTGTGTCTATAGTTTTACCAAGTTCGGATTTACTTACATCTTGGATTTCATAACCCCAGCGTTTTAGCATGGTTTGTTGTTCTTGTTTTAGGAAATCGAAGAATTGAATGCGATGTTGCTCAGGGCTTTCATAATATCCAATTAAAGCAGTCCGATATTCTACTTCGCGAGATTTTGTGATCGTAATCGGGCATAATCCATTCTGAATTAGGTTGCCATTCATCATGAGTAGAGCGGTTCGTTTATTGCCATCACCAAAGAACTGGTTACGAGCCATCTCGGCATATAATAGGAGCGATTGTTCTAACGGATTATCCTCTATCGCTTGGCACCTAGCTACTAATTCATCCCAACAAGAATTTAAATCCAACGGAGTAGGCGGTATATAGCTTGTGCCACCTATAGCTACTGGTGCATTGCGAAATCCACCATACCCTAAGCGATTCTCACTTTCAGAAACCAACTTATTATATTCGATAGCCACTAACTTATTAATCTGAAATCGTTTTAACCGCAAATCTTCTATCAAGGCTTGCCAGCCACGATTAATATTATCTATTTGTCGAGTTTCACTCACACTGAGCCCCGCCACAGAAGTACCACACACAATCGTCTCAACCTGCGGATACGTTGCCGTGTTTCCCTCCATCTGTGCCATATCAAACACAAACTGAGCACGCAACTTCTCAGCGATAAACAATGCCAAATCAAAACCTACATAACCATTACTATCAGCGGTCACAACATCACCTCCCTACATCCATTCAACTATAATATTTATAACACCATTTTACCATATTTCTACTTGTATTATTTCAACGATTATATTGGCGCTAAAAATAAACTAATGTAGATAGCAAAGAACCGATAGAGTTCTGAAAACGACTTTACCCTCACTGTGGATTTCCAACGATTATGCTGGCACTAAAAATAGACTAATGTAGATGGCAAAGAACCGATAGGGTTCTGAAAACGACTTTTTCCCATTCCTACCAACGAATGTGTAGGCGCCAATTTAATGGACACATAAAAAGATTGGGCCTATGGCTATATCGACTGTAGAAGAAAGAAAGGGCCCCTTTCGAAAAACGACTTTGGCCCTGCGGAGGCCGCAGGCCGGAGTCAGACCCGGCCGGTGGAGTTTTTCGGAAGGGGGCCTTTCTACTACGGCAATTAAGCTAAGGGCCCAATCTTTTTATGTTCTATTTTAAATGCGCCAACATATCGTTGAGAACTTCCATACAATCCCCAACAATCCCATAGTTCGCGTGTTGGAATATTTCCGCCTTCGGATCATTGTTAATGGCCACGATTGTATCGGCACCAGAGATGCCGCTTACGTGTTGGATTGCGCCAGAGATACCAAATGCCAAGTATAGTTTAGGGCTTACGGTTTTACCTGTTTGGCCTACTTGGTATGGCAATTCAATCCAGCCTTTTTCAACGAGTGGACGTGTAGCGCCTACAACGCCGCCGATAGCATCGGCGAGTTCGTAGAGTTTATCAAAGTTTTCCTTTGAACCCATACCACGACCGCCAGCTACGATGATATCCGCTTCTTGGATATTATAACCAGACTTGCTGAATGGAATAAAATCTAGTCGTTTGGTGCGAATGTCTTCGGACTTAAGGTCAAATTGTTCAAGTTGGATACGGCCCCAACTGTCCGCAATGCGCTCAGGTTTTTTGAATACATTAGGACGAACAGAGCCCATTTGTGGTCGATGGTTTGGCGAAATAATTTCCGCCAAGATATTGCCACCTAAAGCAGGACGGGTCCATTCTACAAGGCCTTCTTCTGTATCTACGGTTAGGATGGTGCAATCTGCTACAACGCCATTTTGCATGCGACCAGACATGCGTGGTGCTAGGTCACGGCCATTGTTGGTTGCACCAATTAAAAGGATATTCGGTTTATGGTCTTCAAAGAAATCCGTCAATACCTTTGTATAGCCATCTGTTGTATAGTATTTCAAGAGGGGACTTTCAAAAACGTGAACAATATCGGCGCCATGAGCCACAAGTTCCTCCGCCTCAGCTTGTACGTTTTCACCGAGGAGCATGACTTGCACGAGCTGGCCCAGTTCTTTAGCAATGCGGCGGGCTTGACCGATAAGTTCATACGTAACTGGATGCACTACGTCATCGATGGTATCAGCTACGACAAAAACGTCTCTGTATTCATCAAAATTTGTCATTATCGGTCACCTCCTTCGGAAACAGCATCAGCTTTAGCGGCCTCTGCTGCAAATGTATTTGGATCTACCGCCTTAGGTTCGCTAGGCACCATGCTTTCAACAGACGCAGCTCGCTGTACTGGGTCATTTACGTCAATGCCCTCATCGTCTTGCACCTCTACAACCGGTGTGTCATTTGGCACCAAAAGATGTGCGAACTTTTCAGGCTTGATGTGGTACGCCAATTCGAGCACCTTTTTGGCACCTTCGTCGACGGATGAAAGCATTTCTACCTTGCCACGAAGCGGTGGTTGGTATACCTTGCGTACCCGTGTTGGAGAACCGGTAAGGCCAATGCGGCTTTCATCAATATGAGGCATATCACGCAAGGTAATATGATTAATAGTATATCGTTTCGCGTAAATGGAGCTCCAAAGGCCAGGTTGACGTGGCTCGTTAAGTTCGGCTGTCGTCGTCACAAGCAATGGCAACGGAGCTTCAATCACTTCATAACCGTTCTCGTGCTCCCGCTTTACAATCGCCTTTTGAGAGGCTTGGTCTACGGAAAATTCACAAGCATAGGTAGCTTGCGCCATACCGAGTTCCTCTGCGATTTGAGGACCTACCTGTGCTGTATCGCCATCGATAGCTTGTTTACCGCAGAAAATGAGTTGGAATTGACGGTTCATGGTTCGTTGAATATGACGAATAGCGGATGCAATGGTATAGCTTGTAGCCAATGTATCGGCACCACCAAAGGCACGATCTGTTACGAGCACCGCATCATCGGCCCCCAAAGCCAAGCATTGACGCAACGCCTCTTCCGCTTGAGGAGGGCCCATGGTCACAACCGTTACACGGCTGCCCTCAATTTGGTCTTTCACAGTCAAAGCCGCCTCAAGCGCGTGCATGTCGTAAGGGTTTACAATACTAGGCAGACCTGTGCGGATGAGATTATTTGTTTCCGGATCTAGTTTAATTTCCGACGTATCCGGTACTTGTTTTATACAGACTAATAATTCCATGCACTCACCCCTGTCTAAACTCTACGCCCTTGGCATTACGAGGATATTTCCAAGATTTAACAATCGTATGTCCGCACAACACACGACATGTGCCACATTCGAGGCAACCAGCAAAATCAAAAGCAAGCGTGCCGTCCTCTTGCAATGTGTATAAACCTGCAGGACAACCATTCACGAGCTTCATCGCCTCTTCGCGGCTTACGCTTTCACCATCAATAATGATGTGAGGACACGTTTCATCTACATAATATTTATTCGCGCCCAAACGCTCTTCTAATTTCATAGGGAACGCACCCCTTTCCATGCATCACGAATCAATCTGAATAAGCCTACATCCTTGACGCGGCGCAACAATTTTTTCATCAATGGCACCGCACCGTCGCCATTTACGGTGAATACATCACGCATAAGATTGTTTACAAATGCAGGATACTCATTAAAAATACGCGGATTAGAGGCCAAGAATTTCGGCATATTTTTATACAATTTCATATCGCGACGCAACCAAGACGCCTTGATTTGTTTTTCGTACAATTTAGTAACGCGGTCCATATTTTCGTCGCGTAGTGCCACATTGACCGCCTCAGCCGCGCACATGCCGGACTCGATAGCCAGATCCATACCACGAATCGTGTACCCTAGATTCATACACATCCGCGCCGCATCACCAACGACGATGTAACCCTTGCCGCCCAATTTCGGCATCGCCTTATAACCGCCTTCAGGCACAAGATGCGCGCTGTGTTCCTTTAATTGACCATTTTTCAAAAGTGGTGCAATTCTTGGATGACTGGTGAAAGCCTCCAGCATTTCGTCAACTGATTTATCTGCCAAGCCGATGTCCTCAAGGCCTACTACCATGCCTACAGAAAGGCTGTCCTTATTCGTATATATAAAGCCGCCGCCTAGTAGACCATCTGTCATATCGCCCAACGTGAGCCATGCCATGCCTTCATCACCAGATAACATAAGGCGATTCTCGATGTCCTCTTTTTTGAATTTATATACCTCTTTCACACCCACAGCCATCGTCTTAGGATTTGTAGGGTCAGTCAAACCAGCCTCTTCTAAAAGTACTGTGTTGGCCCCCTCTGCGATGATAACAAGCTTAGCATACACCTCATCGTCATGACAACGCACACCTACAACGCGGCGTTTTTTACCTTCCCCTTCCGTGATGAGTTCCGTTACCTGTACATTAGAAACGAGCAAAGCCCCTTTCTTCTCAGCCTCTTCGGCCAGCCATTTATCGAATTTAGCACGCAACACAACATAGGATTCTTCATTTTCTTTAACATCTTGGTAACTATATTCGATGGTCGTCATCTCATTGCCAGCACCGATAGAAATACGTTCCTTTGTCACCTTTCTTTCAAGCGGCGCTCGTTCTCTAAAATCCGGCACCAATTTCTCTAAGGAATGCGTATAAATACGACCGCCCATCATATTCTTCGCACCTGGCACCATCCCGCGCTCAATAACAAGCACCTTCACACGCTGCTCCGCCAAACGCAACGCCGCTGCAGCACCGGCCGGCCCTGCCCCCACGACGATAACGTCAAACCTCTCATTTCGATCTATTGCCATATACTCAGCTCCTTTTTATGAAAGCCTAACTTACATAAGTCTATATATTATATATTCACGATACAGATTGAAAATACCTTTTTAACATAGCACATGTACATGAAAATTGTATAAGAAAATAAAAAATGGGGTTATAGGACAAAACGTGTTGGTACTTTAATCCCAATCATTGAAAGATAAT
>OGHW01001761.1_pt1 | contig 15825 bp, 12 predicted proteins | sample 1571641 | NCBI WGS metagenome assembly OGHW01 (sample SAMEA2582066, study PRJEB24529) | metagenome | biome: Human gut stool | place: China | collected 2011 | reverse complement strand
ATATTGGCAGGCAAAATATGATTTCTAAATAACCGGACATAAGAAATATTATGGGCGAATTACCATCCTTGGTATGGAAAGTCTTAGTAAATAACAGGAGGCGTACCAGCGGATTGATTCGTTGGTACGCCTTTTGCTATGAAAAATAAAACTGCAAATTCGTTACTTCTTAAGATAATTCATTGCATCCGCCTCGGATAGCTGGTAAATTTCACAGAGCTTCGAGCGGATGAAGAAATCATCGCAACCCATAGAGTGCAGCATGGCAATTGTATTTTGGATAGCCTGTGTAAGCTTGGATTCGGACTGCTTCAGATTAGTTTCAGCTTCTGCAAGCTTGGATTCGGACTGTTTCAGATTAGTTTCTGCTTCCGCGAGTTTTGTTTCAGACGCGGCAAGCTGTTCCTTCAATTCGCTCTTATCCCGTTCCTGTATGCGGCGGTGTTCTTCTTCGCTATATTCGTAGAGAGTCACTGCAATCACCTCACTTCGATGCTTTTTGAGAAAATCACCCAGAATACCTTGTGTAATACAGTAATCGACTGCTTCCGATATGGCAACGCGAAGACGATCCATGTACGGAAGAGGAGTGTCGGATGTTTTGGCTGTAAGGCTGTCAATACATTCCCGAACCTTCGTGACAAACTGCATATACTGCTTCAAAATTGAGCAGCTTTCCAACAGCACTTCGTTGTGGCCAGGATTGATGTTCAGGACACGAACTGTCAGCTCCAGTTCGGGCTGATCGGTGGAAACCTCATAGGCATCCGACAGCTTTAGGATCATCTCATCTTCCTTCATGGGATCCACCCCATTGTAGAAGGTAACAAAGTGTGGCGTAGGAAGTGGAATGATCGTACTGCTGTAAATATCATTATCCACGGTCAAGCCCCTTAACGTATCGGCAATGTAAAGCAGACTACGAAATGCAATGTTCGGACAAAGGCTTGCCTGCTGCTCATAAAGATTGATCTCGGAGAACAGGATACAGGACACATCGTTATGCATGCCCATGTAGATCGCATTCTCCAGAGTGGTAATGGTAAGATCGTCCGGATTGTCATAATCCGTTCCATTGAGCGCGTTATATAAGGACAACAATGCCGCTTTGTCTGAAAAAAGCATATGAAACAGCCGATCCTTGTACAGCCGGTTTGCCGGAGGCGTTAAGGACGGCTGCTGCATGATGTGCTTCATCGCCTGCGTCTTCTTCCAGTGTGATTTCTGGGTTTTCTTAGTGTTTCTTTTCATAGATTTTACTCCTTTCGAACAGTTGGTGTCAATGATTAAAAGTGCTGAATCTGCCTGAAACAGGCGCGAGCTGAGAATATAAGATCTCGAACAATTGACAGATAAGAAGTATCTGAAATTGAAAGTGATTATAGCACGGTGAAAGAGCGAAAACTATTGTTAAAATACACAAAATGAGAAGAAAATAATAACAGAAACGTTCAAGAAAACAGCCGGGTAAAATTTATTTTTCGTCAAATCAGAGAAAAAGCTCCCGTAAATTTGGAAAAATGTTACAAGCGCATTATTGTGCAATTTCCACAATTCTGTAAATACCGGTGGTTCCTTATATTTGCAAGTAAATATTGGAGTCCCACGGTACTTCACAGGGGAAGCTGCCCATGGCAGTTGTATGTAAACATGCCCTATTGCTTGCGTATACTTCGTGCATCTAATAAGAAGTTATCGAAATAATGTTGCAAATTCGAGCAATGTGTGTTATCGTAGTATCGTTAATCTTGATAATCAACATAATATGCATTATGTTGAAAATGAGAGATAGTGACATCTGGAGAAGACTTCAGGTGTGATGATGTGCCGGTGTTCTTTCCTATAAATAAAGAAGGGCACAAGAGGAGGCAGAGATAGTCGTGCGACTATTCGATCAGGAGAAGCTTGGTTCGAGCCATTTGGTTCATTCCAGACATTTGCGGTCAGCAGGTGGCGTTGGATCAAGGAAAGCACAGCAATAGGGAGTGGGAATATGTGGTATGTAATTCATACAATGTCCGGGACAGAGCAGAAATGCATGCAGCAGTGTATGCAATATGTAGATGAATCGGACTATGTTGAGATGTTCGTTCCACACTATATTTCAAAAAAACATTTCAAAAAAGAATGGCATGATGTAGAGAAAACATTATTCCCAGGTTACCTGTTTGTGGACACTGACCGGATCGAAGCCGTTATGGAAGGTCTTACGAAAGTACATCAATACACCCGAGTTCTGAAGGATGCTGATGTGGTATCTCCGATCACAAAGGAAGAACAGGAGTTTCTGTCCAATATGATGGACGAACATCACATCGTGCGATATTCCGAAGGATTTCTCATTGGCGAGAAGGTCTGCATCACGTCCGGTCCGCTCAAGCATTATCAGGGCTGCATCAAGACGGTAGACAGACATCGAAGGATCGCCAAACTCATGATACCCGTCTTTGGCGGCATGACCCCGGTAGAAGTGGGATTCGGTGCCGTGAAGCGAGTCAGTCAGGAAGAATTTCACCAGATGAAACAACAAAATATCCGGAAACATCAAACCGCTGCCCAAAAGGAGCCTGGTCAGGTTAAGGTACTGAAAGGTGCTTTTGAAGGAATGACAGGCAAGCTGCTTTCAGCAGAACCGGAACGGGATGAGTGGACGATTGAACTGGAGCTCTTTGACGTGGCAACGAAGGTAATCTGCCCACGGGAAGAGATTGAGATACTGTAATTTAAGAAGCCAATCGGTGGAGTGACGAGTGTCGCGCTGCATCGGGCGGTGGATAGAAAGAGCGTAAGCGAAGCCGGAATTGCGGGCTGCCGGAGGGCGGTTGGCGAGTGGCGGAGCACGCTCTTTTTTACATTATAGGAAACTTGTCGTTTCCTATAATGTGAAAAACGCTCCGCGAGGATGCGATTACTGCACAGAGGAAGATTGCATAAGCAATTGTGCGGTGACGCGCAAAGTGGGCAAGCCCACTTTGTTCGTGATTAAAAATATAAGGGGGATATAGGAGTATGAAAAGGGATTATAAAATTGCGGTTGCAGGAACCGGTTACGTCGGATTATCGATCGCTACATTGCTTGCGCAGCATCATCAGGTGACTGCGGTGGATATCATTCCGGAAAAAGTGGATATGATCAACAATCGTAAATCCCCAATTCAAGATGACTATATCGAAAAATATCTGGCTGAAAAGGGATTAAAGCTGACTGCAACATTAGATGCAAAACAGGCATACAGTGACGCTGATTTTGTTGTTATTGCAGCTCCAACTAATTACGATAGTCATACGCAGCATTTTGATACATCAGCTGTGGAGGCGGTAATTAAATTGGTTATAGAGTATAATCCCGATGCGATTATGGTTATCAAGTCTACAATACCTGTGGGATACACAGAGACTGTGCGTGAAAAATTTGGCAGCAAAAATATTATTTTCAGTCCGGAATTTCTAAGAGAGTCTAAGGCTTTGTATGACAATTTGTATCCGTCCAGAATTATAGTCGGATCAGATTTAAATGATGAGCGTTTGGTAGAGGCGGCGCATGAGTTTGCAGAGCTGCTTCAGGAAGGTGCCATCAAAGAAAACATTGATACTTTATTTATGGGATTTACTGAGGCAGAAGCAGTTAAATTGTTTGCAAATACATATTTGGCATTACGTGTGGCATATTTCAATGAGTTGGATACCTATGCAGAAAGTAAGAATTTGAACACGCAACAGATTATTGATGGTGTCTGTCTTGATCCTCGCATTGGAAGTCATTACAATAATCCTTCCTTTGGATATGGTGGGTATTGTTTGCCGAAAGATACAAAACAGTTGTTGGCAAACTATGCTGATGTTCCGGAAAATCTGATAGAAGCAATTGTTGAAAGTAATCGAACAAGGAAAGACTTTATTGCTGACCGTGTTTTGAAACTGGCTGGTTATTATGATTATGACGATGACAACGAATACGATGCAAAACAAGAGAAAAATGTAACGATTGGAGTTTATCGTCTCACGATGAAGAGTAATAGTGATAATTTCCGTCAAAGTTCAATTCAGGGCGTTATGAAGCGGATCAAGGCTAAAGGCGCAACCGTGGTCATTTACGAACCAACGTTGAAAGATGGCGAGACTTTCTTTGGCAGTATTGTGGTTAATGATTTGGCTAAATTCAAGGAAATAAGTAATGCTATTATTGCAAACCGCTATGATGTGTGCCTGGATGATGTGAAAGATAAAGTTTATACGAGAGATATTTTCCAGAGAGATTAAGGTGGCTCTTCATTTTAATGTGGGGCAAAATGCCCCGAAAACATTGAAAAATAAGGAAGGATAGCTTTTTGAAAACTGAATAATGGAAAAAAAGGGTAACTTTAATAAACTGACCATGTGATGGTCAAGCAACGAAGTGCATATTTGGTCATATAACGATCACCCTACAATGCGCATAAGAGGACGAGATAGTCCTTTTTTTCGTAGAAATTTTTAAGTATCTGCCTCCTGATTGTTTGATCACAACATGCCATTATAGCATCGAAACGGTGGCAACAGTAGTTTCGCAAGTCGTAAATTTTGGACTTGCTGGGTATGTTCACAGAAAAGAAAGTAGAATATAAATAGAGGGAAAAAACATGTTTGAAATATTATTTGTACTATTTACAATGTTATTTATAGCAATTATATTTGGCGTGGTTGTAGCTGTTCTGTTCATTGTTGCTATTTCAAAGGGAAAGCGAAAGACATCAAATGAAAGAATATATGAGGATCAAGAACAAATAGATTATTTAGGGAGAAATTTTTATGTATCTGATTCAAACCACACTCGTAAAAAAAATAATAACAAGATGGATACTTTTGAAAAACACAGAAAAGATGGAAACTACAAAAGGGAGAATTAAGATTGACTATAAAAAATAAACAAGAAATTAAAACTTATAGCGAGTTGGTTGAAAAAGTTGGTGATAATTTATTTAATTTTTTAATTGATTTTTTGACTGGAAATTCTGTGACAGTCTCTTATGATTTTGTGAAAATTGGAAAAGGTATTTTGGATATTCCTAATTATCGAATGTGGAGTAATTTCTACAAATTCCTTTGTTCGGGTAGATTTGTTGATGAATTTTATAATGTAAATTATGATCTGCTTAGATCGTTAAGTGAAATACTTGAACAGGAGGGAAATGCAAAAGAAAATGCGAAAAGAATAGTATATATTGTTTTTGATATGGAATGTGATTTGTCTGTTAGATATATAGGTCGGCTTACAGAGGCACTTATTAATCATAAAATTTTATTTAAGCAGTATTTTCGATGTCTTAAAATAATTTCAAATATAATTGTTGAAGATATTGAGCTATTAGCGATTAAGATGGAAAATAAAGACTATGATTATATTTTGAACGATGAGGCCACTATAGAATTTGTAAATAATGGGTTATTAATTCAAAAGGAAGGAAGATTGATACCGACAAATTTAGCATATGATTTAATTAATTGCGGAGTGCGGTGGGGACACATGGAAATTGAAAAGCCTCATGATTTACCTGGAATTGAAATAATAGATACTCGTTCTTTAGCAGCGCTTGAGATGGGAGAGGAAATACAAGATTAAGATAACGCATTTATATAAGATAAAGAAGAATGTCAGAAAAATTTCAACCATTGCAATACACTTTCTGTAATGCTATACTTTAACCAAAGTGTTGAATTTGAGAGCCGTGTGGAATCACGATCTGGGATACCACACGGCTTTTTGAATTTATGCATACCAGGGAGGAGTGAACACAGTATGTTAGATAGAACACCACGGGTATTTATATCGTATTCATGGACATCGACGGAGTTTCAGCAGCGTGTCAGAGAGCTGGCGGAGAGTCTGCGTCAGGACGGCATCGATGTCAAACTGGATATGTGGGTTCTGAGGGACGGACAGGACAAGTATGCTTTTATGGAGCAGTGCGTGACGGATCCGGATATCGACAAGGTTTTGATCATCTGTGACAGCGGCTATGCGGCGAAGGCGGACAGGCGTCAGGGCGGTGTCGGGGATGAAACAACGATCATATCGGCGGAGGTATATGGACACGCAGCGCAGGAAAAGTTTGTGCCGGTTATTATGGAGCGGGATGAACACGGGGAGCCGTATATGCCGGCATATCTGAAAAGCCGGATGTACCGGGATCTGTCGGGAGACCGATATCCGGAGGAATATCAGGCGCTTGTCAGAAATATTTATGAGAAGCCGTCTTACCGGAAGCCGGAGCTTGGAACAAGACCGGGCTGGCTGGATGAGGAGGAATCCAGTGAGCTGTTTTCTGTGAAGAAAGCGGGAAAGGCGGCAGCGGGCGTGAAGCAGAATCTGTTGAATCCGGTGACAGAGCGGGATTTTATTGATGTTTATCTGGAAGCGCTGAAATCCTTTTACCGGCCGCAGGTTACAGCGGAAGAGTATATGCGGGATTTTGGAGCGATGAAGGAGTACCGGGATGCGTTTCTGGATTATGTTAAGAGGATCAGCACAACGACGGAGCATGTTGGGACATTTCTGGCAGATGCGTTTGAGAAAATGTACAATACCCTTAATAATGCAGAGACATTTTCCTCTGAAATAAATGGGGGAGGCAGGAGAAGCTTTGATATTTTCTGTGTGCATCTGTGGGAATTATTTATCTGCACCACGGCATATTTACTGCAGAGCGAAGCATACGAAAGCCTGAATGAGCTGCTGGTACATACTTATTTCCTGCGCATGTCGCCACATGACAGCAGGGTGAAGCCGTCCAGCTATGAAAGGTTGCGTTACCGCTCGGAGATGCTGGAGGATGTGATAAAGCCAACGCTTCCGGGCGATCTTAGCTGCAAATATACTTTGGCGGGGCATTATCTTTGTGAACAACGGGATTATCTGCCGACATTTACAGGGAAACGGATTGCGGAGGCAGATCTGTTCCTTTATCAGGTGTTTCGGGGACTTGATCTGGGCGAACTGGGACTGCAGACGTATGTATGGTTTCCAATCTGCTATATTTATGCGGATCATTATGACTCAATCTGGAAGAAGCTGCAGTCCGGACGTTTTTGTGAAAAGATCATGCCGTTATTTGGCGTGAGCACGATAGAAGCGTTAAAAGAACGTCTTTCCCGCTGCATTTCGGACAGAGAGGTACGTTACAACGGAAACTGTTGGGAAAGTGCGTCGGCGATATTAGATATTGTAAAGCTTGATGAGGTGGGGCGTTTGCCGTAAGGATGAGCAAAGAAAGTGATGGCAATGTGTTTCACTGAATGGATCGGATGAGATGGGAATCTAACTTGCTATTTTCCCGTGTCAATGGTAAAATCGAGACACTTGATAGAGTTTATACAATTTCCGAGGGGAGTGAGTGTATGGGGATATTTGTGAATCCGGACAATTCGGCATTTCAAGTGGCGCTGAATTCTGAAATTTATGTAGATAAAACGGGATTGTTGGAATATACCAATAAAGTGATGAATACGCTGCAGGGATATATCTGCAACAGCAGACCCCGGAGATTCGGTAAATCGATTACGGCAAATATGCTTACAGCCTATTACAGCAGAGGTTGTCATTCCGAAGAAATGTTTTCCGGGCTGGCAATCAGTAAGTCTGCCGATTTTAAAAAGCATTTAAACCGGTATGATGTCATTCATCTTGATATTCAATGGTGCATGGAGCCGGCGGGGGGATCGGAGCAGGTTGTCTCTTACATTTCGGAAAAGACAATTGCGGAGTTGAGAGAAATATATGGTGATGTGTTACCGGACGGAATTGAATCGCTGCCAGAAGCGTTATCGGAGATTAATCAGGCAACGGGCAGAAAGTTTATTGTTATTATTGATGAATGGGATGTGTTGATTCGTGATGAATCAGCGAATCTTAAAGTGCAGGAGGACTATATTAGTTTTCTTCGCGGCATGTTTAAAGGAACGGAACCAACGAAATATATTCAATTGGCATATCTGACAGGAATTTTGCCGATCAAGAAGGAAAAAACGCAGTCTGCGTTAAATAATTTTAAAGATTATTCTATGTTAAATGCCGGTGCAATAGCGCCTTTTGTTGGATTTACGGAGTCAGAGGTTCAGAGCCTGTGTAAACAATACGGACAGAATTTTGAAGAAGTCAGAAGATGGCATGATGGTTATCAGCTTGGTCAATATCATGTGTACAATCCAAATGCGGTGGTTAATCTGATGCTGGAGGGGGATTTTCAAAGTTATTGGTCCGGAACTGCTTCCTATGAATCCATCGTTCCGTTGATCAACATGGATTTTGATGGTCTTAAGGGAGCTGTTATTGAGATGCTTTCAGGAGATCAGGTTGTTGTGGATGTTACTTCTTTTCAAAATGATACGACCAGTTTTGTTAACAAAGATGATGTTCTTACTTATTTGATTCATCTGGGATATCTTGGCTATGAACAGAAATTTAAAACAGCATTTGTTCCCAATGAGGAGATCAGACAGGAGCTGATCCGGGCAACAAAGCGGAGGAAATGGAATGAGCTGATCGCATTTCAGAGGGAATCAGAAAAGCTTTTGGATGCGACGCTGGATATGGATGAAACAGCCGTTGCCAAAGAGATTGAGAAGATTCATACAGAATATGTATCAGTGATTCAATATAATAATGAAAATTCTCTTAGCAGTGTTCTATCTGTTGCATATTTGAGTGCGATGCAGTATTATTTTAAGCCGGTTCGCGAACTTCCGACAGGACGCGGATTTGCGGATTTTGTGTTTCTTCCGAAACCGGAATATGAAAATGATTATCCGGCACTGGTTGTAGAGTTGAAATGGAATAAAGATGCAAGAACAGCGTTGCAGCAGATCCTCGACAAAAAGTATACGGATTCCGTTTCGCAGTATACAGGAAATATTTTGCTTGTAGGGATCAATTATAATAAGATGACAAAGGCTCATGAATGCATCATTGTAAAATATGAAAAAAATTAGGTGGCATGGAGGCGAAGGCTTTGGAACGTCGGAATGAGTGGAAACCTTGCCTTCAACTTGCTATTTTTCCGTGTCAATGGTAAAATCATTGTTATATATGTGGTCAGAACCCCATATATAATGGAAAACAGAACATATTATGATGATTGTGATTAAGAAGAGGAGATTAAAATATGTGTGGTATTGTAGGTTATATCGGGAGTAAACAGGCAGCACCGATCCTGTTGGACGGTCTGTCAAAGCTTGAGTACAGAGGTTATGATTCTGCCGGCATTGCTGTGCGGGATGGTGCAGATAAGTGTAAGGTAGTTAAGGCAAAGGGACGTCTGAAAGGTCTGATCGAGAAGACCGATGAGGGGCGTGCAGTACCCGGTACCTGTGGTATTGGTCATACGAGATGGGCAACACACGGCGAGCCGTCCGAGCTCAATGCACATCCGCATATCAGCGATGATGGCAATGTGGTTGGCGTCCACAATGGTATTATCGAGAATTATCAGGAGTTAAAGGTGAAGCTTTTGAAGAAAGGATATGAGTTTTATTCTTCTACTGATACCGAGGTGGCTGTGAAGCTGGTGGATTATTACTATAAGAAGTATGAGCATACACCGGTGGATGCGATCAATCATGCAATGGTTCGTATCCGTGGCTCTTATGCACTGGCTTTGATGTTTGCGGAGTATCCGGAGGAGGTCTATGTGGCACGTAAGGACAGCCCGATGATCATTGGTGTGTCTGAGGGCAACTGCTATGTGGCTTCGGATGTACCGGCAATCCTGAATTATACAAGAAATGTTTATTATATCGGTAATCTGGAGATCGGACGTCTTGCAGCAGGGAAGGCAACCTTCTATAATCTGGACGGCGATGAGATTGAGAAGGAACTGGTTGAGATCAAATGGGATGCAGAGGCTGCCGAGAAGGGCGGCTATGAGCATTTCATGATGAAGGAGATCCATGAGCAGCCGAAGGCAATCATGGACACGATGAATTCGAAGTTAAAGGATGGTCGGATCGATCTGTCTGATGTGGGTCTTTCTGAGGAGGATATTAAGAGTATTGCGCAGATTTATATTGTTGCGTGCGGTTCTGCGTACCATACGGGTGTTGTGACACAGTATGTGATGGAGGATCTGGCAAGAGTTCCGGTACGCGTGGAGCTGGCGTCTGAGTTCCGTTACCGTAACCCGATCCTGAATAAAGATGATCTTGTGATCGTGGTGAGCCAGTCCGGTGAGACGGCAGATACCCTTGCCGGCCTTCGTCTGGCGAAGGAGCAGGGCGTGAAGACGCTTGGTATCGTAAACGTGGTAGGTTCTTCGATCGCAAGAGAGGCGGATAATGTATTCTATACGATGGCAGGTCCGGAGATCTCGGTTGCTACCACAAAGGCATACAGTGCACAGCTGATCGCAGGCTATATGCTTTCGGTTGAGTTTGCGAGAGTGCGCGGTACGATCAACGAGGAGCAGTATCAGGGATATATTGCAGAGATGCAGACGCTTCCGGAGAAAATTGACAAGATCATTGAGGATAAGGAGCGCATCCAGTGGTTTGCGGCAAAGCAGGCAAATGCAAAGGATATTTTCTTTGTGGGTCGTGGCATTGATTATGCGATCTGTATGGAGGGAAGCTTAAAGCTCAAGGAGATCAGTTATATTCACTCTGAGGCATATGCTGCCGGAGAGTTAAAGCATGGAACGATCAGTCTGATCGAGGATGGCATCCTTGTGATCGGTTCTCTGACGCAGGATTCCCTGTATGAAAAGACGATCAGCAACATGGTAGAGTGCAAGAGCCGTGGAGCTTCTCTGATGGGCCTGACCAATTTTGGCAATTATTCGATCGAGGATACGGCGGACTTTGTTGTTTATGTTCCAAAGACAGATCCTCACTTCGCAGCAAGTCTGGCGGTTGTTCCGCTGCAGCTTCTGGGATATTATGTATCCGTGGCAAGAGGTCTGGATGTTGATAAGCCGAGAAATCTGGCAAAGAGTGTAACAGTAGAGTAGTATTACAAAGGATTATTTTGAGGGCAAAACGCTGGTTTTTCCCTTTTTTTGAAAAAATAGTAATTCTTCGTCAGAATGTGAATCACGATTCACCGCACAGGGGAGTACTGCATACAATACATAGACGATATCTTCGATGTAGGAAACCATATCATGGAAAATGATCAGAAACTGGATTCGGAATTTCGTTTTGCACTGGATCTGTCGGAGCGTGAACGGGAGCAGAGCAGTACATTGAACACGGGCTTTGATGAGGCGACAGCAACATGGCGGGTGATCGTTCGATATTATGGAGATCTGTATGAGGTGGAGCGGCAGCTTCCGGGAGTGCAGGTGATCCCGTTATATCATCAGTATGGGATCGTGCGGGTGCCGCAGGAGCAGTTAGAGGCGTTGGCGGCGATTCCGCAGATACAATATATGGAGAAACCAAAGGAGGTTTACTTCTCTCTGGAAGCAGGAAGAAGTGCCTCCTGTATTAATTTAGTCCAGGGAAGGGAAGCACAGGAGGAGCAATTTGACGGAAATGTCGGAGTGGAGTCAGGAGCACCTGTGCAGGGAAGTGGTCTTACCGGAAATGGTGTGATCGTCGGCATTGCGGATTCGGGTATTGATCTGACACATCCGGCGTTTCGAAGAAGTGACGGCAGTACAAGGATTTTAAAGCTGTGGGATCAGACCGTCCAGCCGGAGGCAGGGACGGATCAGAGAGCACCGGAGCACTACCGGCATGGTGTGGAGTGGAACCGGGAGCAGATCAATGCAGCCTTACAGGGGTCGCAGGAATATGGCAGACTTCCGGGTGATACCGGCTCGGCGCACGGAACTGCGGTGGCTGGTGTGGCGGCGGGCAACGGCTCCGGTTCGGCAGGACGGCGTTACCGGGGAATTGCGGTGGACAGTCCGATCATTTTCGTAAAGCTGGCATCGGGCGGGGAAGGCTTTTCCAGGACCACGGAGGTGATGGAGGCACTTGATTATATTGTGCGGGAAGCGCAGAAGGCGGATATGCCGGCAGCCATAAATTTAAGCTATGGCAACAACAATGGCGCGCATGACGGGAACAGTTTGTTTGAGGGCTATATCACACAGCTTGCCGGGGTATGGAAAAATGTTATATCTATTGCATCGGGCAATGAGGGGGATTCCAGACATCATGCCAGAGTGAAGCTTGCAAGCGAACCGCAGCGGGTACAGTTTGTGATCGGTCCGGGGGAGAGCAGCCTGAGTCTGCAGTTATGGAAACAGTATACGGATGACTTCTCAATCTTTCTGGAATCTCCGGATGGAAGCCGGGTGCTTGTGGAGGATACGAGAGAAGTCAGAAGATATGAACTGCAGAATGCGTCGGTTTATGTGTATTATGGCGAGCCGACGCCGGCGCAGATCAAGCAGGAGATATATCTGGAGTGGATTCTGCCGGAGAATACGGCAGGCAGTCTGCCGGAAGGAATCTGGGGGTTATGGCTGATCCCGGAAAAAATTGTTGGAGGGGTGGTTGATCTATGGCTTCCGTCCACAGAGCGGATCGGGCTTTCCACCGGATTTCCGGAGCCGGAGCCGGATACAACGTTGACGATTCCATCCACGGCGGACGGAATTATTGCGGTGGGAGCGTATGATGTGGCAAGGGATGCGGTGGCATCCTTTTCGGGAAGGGGAGATACTGCAGATGGGCGGAAGGCACCAACGCTCGTGGCACCGGGAGTTGGTGTTGTGACGGCGGCACAGGGAGGTGGCTATACAGCACGAACCGGAACCTCGATCGCCGTACCGTTTGTAACCGGATCGGCGGCACTTATGATGGAATGGGGAATTGTGCAGGGAAATGATCCGTATTTGTACGGAGAGAAGGTGAAAGCGTATTTGATCAAAGGGGCAAGAAGGCTTCCGGGGCAGGAAGAGGTTCCCGACAAAAAGGCAGGCTGGGGAGCATTATGCTTATCCGACAGTCTGCCTTAGGTGCGAATTTATGACTTAATCATTCCAAAATCCAGATGCTTCGCATCTGTCGCGCGTTGCGCTTTAAGAATTTGTGACTTTATAAGCGCCCGTCCTTGATAAAGCCGGCTAGTTCCTGCGCGAAATAGGTAAGATATATATCGGCACCTGCGCGCTTTGCCGCAATCGCAGTTTCACAGATGATCGCATCCTCGTCGATCAGTCCGAGACTGGCGGCACCCTTGATCATCGCATATTCGCCGCTGACGCTGTAGGCGGCCATCGGAACATTTGTCCGGTCTTTGATCTCACGGATCAGATCGCCGTAGATCATTGCCGGTTTGACCATAATGATATCGGCACCCTCATCAATATCGGCAAGAGCTTCCTTCATGGCTTCGCGGCGGTTGTGGAAGTCCATCTGATAAGTGCGGCGGTTGCCAAACTGTGGTGCAGAATCTGCGGCATCACGGAATGGACCATAATAGGCAGATGCAAATTTGACGGCGTAGGACATGATCGGTGTATTGACGTGACCGTGCTCATCGAGACACTGACGGATCGCAGCAATTCTGCCGTCCATCATATCGGAAGGGGCAACCATATCGGCACCCGCCTCCACCTGGGAGAGCGCAATCTTCGCCAGATAGGAGAGTGTGGCGTCATTGTCCACATCATGGTCATGGATAATACCGCAGTGACCGTGAGAGGTGTATTCACACATGCAGACATCGCCGATCAGATACATTTCCGGATAATGCTTTTTGGCTTCGCGGAAGGCTCTTTGGACAATGCCGTTGTCGTCATATGCCTGGCTGCCGGTCTCATCCTTATGCTCCGGAATGCCAAAGAGCATGATCTTATTGACTCCGGCATCAAGTAACTGCTCCAGCTTCTCGCCCATGCGGTCGACGGTATAACGGTTCTGACCGTACATGGATGGGATTTTCTCGACCCGATTCTGACCATCCATAACAAACATCGGATAGATAAGCTCAGAGCAGTTCATATGTGTTTCCTGTACCATCCGGCGGAGACGTTCGTCAGTGCGGAGTCTTCTGCCTCTCATAAATTCTGTCATAATTATTCAGACTTCCTTTCCAATACTTGTGTTTTGAATCCATAACAAAGGGCAAAACCAGCGTTTTGCCCTTGATTTCCTCCACGTTACGAGCATTTTCCTATGCCATAACAAAAGGAAAGCATGCTTCCCTATGTGTGGAAAACATGCTTTTTCAGTGCCTCAAAGCTTTCTTTGCTGATAACGTGTTCCATGCGGCACGCATCCTCTGTGGCGATATCCTCCGGGACACCAAGCTTTACAAGCCAGCTTGATATCAGTTGATGTCTCTCATAGATCATCTCAGCAATCTCGCGACCAGAGTCTGTTAAATATATGTATCCGGCATCAGTTACAGTAATATGCTGCTTCTGACGAAGATTTTTCATTGCAATGCTGACACTTGACTTCTTAAAGCCAAGCTCGGTAGCAACGTCAACAGAACGAACAACCGGCAGGCGCTTACTCAGAACTAAAATTGTTTCAAGATAGTTCTCGGCAGATTCGGTATTTGCCATAAATATACTCCTCCATACCTTTCTTATTGATTCTTATAGAGTGAATCAAATATTGTTTGAAACGAGTATAACACTTTTTATAAAAGAAAACAAGAAAATAAAGTGAAAAAAGTTCTTGACATCTAATAGATGTTAGCATATACTAACTGTTGTAAGTGATAAATAAGTCAATATCATTTACAAGATTGAATGAAAGCGGATCTGACAGATACTTTCATTGTGGAGGTTTTGCAAAATGATGCAGAAGGATTTGATTATTCAAAAGTTAAGAGAACAGGGCTGTCGTATTACGAAGCAGCGTTTGATGATTTTGGATATCATCCTGCAGGAGGAGTGTTCCTGCTGTAAGGAAATCTATTATAAGGCGTCAAAGCTGGACAGCAGAATTGGTTCCGCAACCGTGTACCGTATGATCAACACATTGGAGGAGATTGGAGCCATCAGCAGAAAGAATATGTATAAGGTTTCCTGTTCCATGGACTGCGCAGCAGATTGTGGTCACGCATGTACAATTGAACTGGAGGACGGATCAAAGCTTCAGTTTTCTGAGCAGAAGATGAGTCAGATTATTCAGTCCGGACTGGCTGCCTGTGGGTATGCCGTAGAACACAGCGTAAAGGGTTTTACGAAGGGGGCTGTATGTCACCACGATGAGCTGACGCTGAAGGAAAGCGCAGGCCTTTCATAGACACTGCCGTTGATAAGCTTACAAGAACATATAACATATGCCAAGGGGCAGAGAAATTGTATGATTTCTCTGCCCCCTCCTTTTGCTCTTTTTGGGTGAATGGACTTTTGGGTTCATAACCATTATAATAAGATAGATCATTTATGATCTGTACCGGAAATGGGACTATGTTATGTCTGCATCATAAAAATGACAGGCAGGGAAGGAAGATAGAATTATTATGATCACAAGCGAGAATAATGCTAAGATAAAGGAACTCATAAAGCTCCAGAAGAATGCGAGACACCGCAGAAAGGAGGGAATGTTTGTTACGGAGGGGATCAAGCTTGTGCAGGAGGCTGCACAGTATGGCAAACTCAGACAGGCCCTGATCAGGGAAAGTCTGTGGCATGAACGCTGGAAGGATGCACCGGAGAGTGAGATCGCAAAGGAGCTTTCTGTTGATGGAAACCGGGTCGGTGTGGACACAGCACCGGATTCGGTGTTTGATATGGTGGCAGATACGGTGACTCCGCAGGGGATTTTGGGAATGGTGGATATGCCTGCGTATTCCCTGAAGGAAATTCTTGCATTATCGTCCGGTCTTTATCTGATGCTTGACGATCTGAGAGACCCGGGAAATCTTGGGACTGTGATCCGGAC
>OGHW01001755.1_pt1 | contig 15892 bp, 7 predicted proteins | sample 1571641 | NCBI WGS metagenome assembly OGHW01 (sample SAMEA2582066, study PRJEB24529) | metagenome | biome: Human gut stool | place: China | collected 2011 | reverse complement strand
GGGGAGCTATGAAAGAGGAATTGACCTGCGATCTGATTGTGATCGGTAATAACCCGCAAGCTTACCGGGTTGTTTTCGAGACTTTTTTAGCGGATCTAAAAAAGAACATAGGCTCCATTAAAAGAGAACTGGAACAGAGTGTTGCCACTGAAGACGGTTGTTCAACCGCAAACGAACATAACAACGATCTGAAATTTTGCGCTGAAGATGTCGATGACATCATCAACGACTATCTGACGTTTCCGGAAACGCAACAACAAGAGAATCCGCTTTATTATCTAGGGGAAAAAGTTACGGAAGAAGTCGCCTCTGCCTACCTATTGCATCGTTTTATCAGCTCTTCCGTTAATGCGGACAGAAAGAGAAACCTCTTTAAGAGTTGTTTTTCAGGCAGCTGGAGCCTTTATCGAAAAGCACTCTCGAACGAATCTATTCCGTTCGATGAAGAAGTCGAGTTCAGACACCATATCGGGCACGCCTTATGCGGTCTGGATTACCGCAAGATTTTGAAAGAATCTGGGTTTAGGTCAAGCAGTAAGCGGAAAACTGAGGCCGCTCTTAAGTGGATCTTGGGAAGGCTATTGGAGAAGGCCAAAGAAAAGAACAAGGAGGTTGACAAGTCGTTGTTTGCCGGAGAATCGCGACAGTTATTTACGATCTTCAGTCGAGGCATTCTGGATGCGTGCGAGTTTATCGACAAACAAGGCGGGGCGGTTAAGTATCTGCAAAAGATAGATCGCGTAGTGAATGACGTCAATAAAAAGGATCCCGATAAGGTTAGAGAATTGGCCGATGAAGTGAAATCCAATGTAAAAGGTTTCGGCGCGGCCTTGTCTCGAGACTTTTTCAAGGATATGGGCTACGGGATTTTTTCCAAACCGGATGTACATGTCATGGATTTGATTCGACGCCTCAATTTGCACCTGTACTACGAATGGGGAAACGACGAGGGGGAACGCGCTACCTATTTGCTGTCCGAAATTGCCAAAGCAGCTTCGACGCCGGAATGTCAATTGACTGCCAATCAGGTTGATAAGGTGTTCTGGTTACTGAAAAGCGGCAACTACCACATCCACCAACTCTCCAAGCGATTCTTACTTTTAGACACACAGTGCAGTGACATTTGTAAGGGAATTCTCAGAGATCTTCAAGATAAAGGAATATGCTCCGCCGTAGAAGCAAGCTGAAAGCTTGTGAAGTGAATTCAAAAAAACTCCCAGGTCGTGGTGACAGCTTTTTCGTCATCGAAGTATCTGTGGCTCTACCCTGAGTGCGATGACTTCAATGACTTGGGAAGACAAATAAACACAAGTTGACGTACTCCCCTGTCTGATCTCTGGACCACCTGCTCAAGTCAAGGCAAGAAAACCCTAACAAATCCGTACGATCGTTCTTTGATCCCATGAATTGGTTCCTTGCTTGCGTTGTCTTGAGCGCAAGAAGCTTCGTTTTTGACTTAGATCATCCGTCGCGTAGAGCTTTGAAAAGCGACTTATCCACATCCTCGGCCGTTCAGTTTACTAAATGGGCTGTAGGCCGAGATTGTTGATAAGTCGAGCTGTGCTGGATAAGACAGAAGATTCGGATTCAAAAGCCAGATGCCGGCAGTTGCAAGTCTAATACTTTCCAGCCCGTTGTTTGCTCATTAGCAAAACACAATGCTTCAGCTGTCACACGACAGATTGATGTACCCTGTCACGCCGCCGACTACAACTGTTTTACCTTCAGGGAGATTTTTGATCTGTGATACGAGCAATGGTGTGATTGTTCTGGGCATGAAGGTTGGATTGAAAAAAGGTCGAAAAATTCAACTTCGAGCCATTTTATCCATCATCCGAGAGCCGATAACAAACGCATAGTGGCGGATGACTCCGGATGGTCGGAACGCTTGGAATGCTTGCCAATCAAGGGAAAAGCGGCGATCGGAAATAAAAAAAGAACGATTGCGAATCGTTCGGTTATGCATGGTGGCGGAAGCGGTGGGATTTTTTGCAGAAGTGTTGGAATCCGGACCGTTCCTGAGAACCCAATAAGATCAAGAGCTTAACTCACGGGCATGCTACTACAAATTGGCTTTGATCACCAAAATGGTCACCAAAAAAACAGAGAACAAAATTTTCCGTCACTACCGATCTTGTGATTTTGATTTTTTCTTTGCTTGCATGTGACGGATAAGCTTTGCTCTGTCATTCAACGATCGTGCCGCAGCCTGAGTGGCAGATTCGACAGGCTTCAGATTTTGGAGATGATGTGCTGTTTCCCTGGCGAGCTGTTTATCTTGAGCTGAACCTCTGTTGAGTTCAGAGATTGCATCGATCAGAAGGTCTGTTAATTCCCGGCGTTTTGCTTTGGCTTTGACAATTCCGGGCGAGTCAGAGATAGGTTGCCCTTGTTTGACAGAGTGTTCGACGTCTTGAAGCCTGTTTTGCAGGGTTTTGAGGAGTTTCGTCTTCTTTTTCCGAGCAATGGCATGTTTGCGGGCACGTTCCTTTTCCGATTCCACCTTCCGCGCATTATGTAGCTCCGGTTGTCCCAAAGAACGACGGGTTACGCCTCGCTGCCAGCGCTGTGTGGCGTTGGCTTCAATGCCCTGATCCCGTAGGCAACTAGCAAAATGTTCTCTCATTGCTTCGCGACGTGCGTTATCAACATGGAAACGCCGACCGTCGTGGCCGACTGTGCGGAGCAAAATGTGACAATGGGGTTGCGTGGTCTTTTGATCGTTTTCAGCGGTATGAAAGGCGATCAGGTGATCGTGACCGCTTAGGCAGTCTTGCGCCCATTGCCGGCAAGCGGCTTTGAAGCCCTCTGTTGGCGTACCGGTTGGCATTGAAAGAATGATGCGACGGCCGTGAGAACGCGTATCTTCTGAAGATTCATCCTGGGGCATTTGAGATTGAAGCCCCCATTGACGAATGGAGGCTTGAATTTTCTCTTTTGAGTCCAGCATGAATCCGTCCTGATCCTCAATCTCGAGCTTGCCGTTACGGCTGATATAGTCTGCCGCAGCTTGCATGTGTTTGAGACAACGAATGTTTGCTCGTCCGATTTTGAGCATGACCTCTGGTGAACGGCGAACGATGCCCGTAAGTTTTTGTCTGGGACTTAATCGCACGAGTTGAGGGAGTCCAGCCCCGGAGCTTTTTCGATGCTGAAGCCTTGCAACACGTCCTTTGTGATAGCGCATTGCTTCAGGAAAGAGACGATCAAGAGCGGATGATTGAGGCATTTTTGAGTCGTGAGAGTTCATTGATGACAAGCTGTTTTTGCTTCTCGATGAAGGTTTCGAGCGGAAGTCGACCAGCTTCGACCTCTCGAAGAATTCGCTCGAAGAGAGCAGTTAATACCGGGTTTTGAATGACGTTTGAAACGACGTCCAGCAAGTGATTGCCTAATTCGGTTGAAACGATTTTTTTGCCTTTGGCCTCAAGGTATTTCTTGCGTTTGAGTTCAGCAATGATGGCGGCTCGTGTGGCTGGCGTGCCTATGCCGTCTCCTTCTTTGAGAAGTTTCTTGCTTTGTGGGTCGTCAACAATCAGATGGATGTTTTCCATAGCTCGAATGAGCGTACCCTCGGTGAACGCGGATGGAGGTTTTGTTCGTTCTTCTTTGTAATCAACATTGGAAATAGGGATTCGTACCCCGGGACTCAGTTCGGGTAATGCTTGAAAATCATCATCAGATGAGCTTTCGTCGGGGAAACTCATTGCGATGATCTTCCAGCCGGCGCTCGTATTGATACGTCCTTTGGCTACAAAACGTTCGCCTGCGATGTTCAGATCAATACTGCACGCCAAGTATTTATGGACAGGAAGGAAGTTCGCCAGATAACGTTCTGCGATCAAAAGATAGATTTTGCGTTCGTCTTCGTTCAGCTTTTCCCAGTCTGCCGATTGTTGAGTCGGAATGATGCCGTGATGAGCCGTGATTTTTTTGTCATTCCAAGTCGGTGACTTTATGGAGTAGTCGCATTTGGTGACAATGGCTTTCAAGGACGGTGCGGTTCGGACAATGGCCGACAGCACGTTTTTTGCATCGGAATGTTGGGATTCCGGCAAAAAAGAACAGTCGGTGCGTGGGTAACTTGTTGCCTTATGGTTTTCATAAAGCGATTGACAAAGATTGAGAGTTTTTTCGGCAGAAAACCCAAATTTATTCGAGGCGATTAGTTGAATGTCGGCAAGTGAAAAAACCTTGGGCTGAGATACTTTCTGCGGCTTTCGCGAGCATTCGATAACAGAAGCGTACGTAGCAGTTTTGAACTGTTGTAGCAGCGATTCTGCGATACTTCGTTCGATCAGGCGTTTTTGGTCATCTAGCCCTTCTTGTGAATCTTCGGGCATCCAGGTTGCATCAAAAGAGGTTTCGCCACCAAGGCGAGCTCTGAGTGTGAAGAAGGGCACAGGTTTGAAATTGCGGATAGCAGCGTCGCGTTTGGCGACGAGTGCGAGAGTTGGAGTTTGCACTCTGCCGACCGCAATGAGTTCTTTTTTCCCTTGAGCTTGCTGTGTCAGTGTGTAGGCACGAGATAAATTCATGCCAAGCAACCAATCAGCTCGGGATCGCCCTATGGCGGCAAGCTTCATTCCGTAGTAGTCTCGGTTGTCTCGAAGACTGTTTAGTCCGTTCCGAATCGATGCGCTATCTTGTGCCGATACCCAAAATCTCTTTACGAGGCCTTTATATCGGAAGTGATCGAGCACCTCATCAACAAGTAGCTGCCCTTCTCGATCCGGGTCGCCGGCATGTACGACGAGGTCCGCTTTTTTAAGAAGTTTTCCGATGGTCGCAAGTTGTTTTTTGACTCCTTTGTCGCCTTTGGGGAGCAATTTCCATGTTTCGGGAAAGATCGGAAGGTCGTCTAACCTCCAAATCTTGGCGCCCTTTTTTGTCAATGGCACATCGTCCGGCAAGTAGGCATCAGGCTCTGCTTGCTCAAGCAGATGGCCGAAACACCAAGTTACGGTGGAGCCGTCCTTACAGTTAAAGAACCCGTCTCCAAGGGTGGCGGACCCAAGTTCCGCCCAAATTGCTTTGGCTACCGATGGCTTCTCGGCAATGAAGAGTCTCATGTTAAGTGTGTCCTTACTAGCGTTCAAGCCGTTTTTCCTGGGTTCTCTTTGCTGAAGCATTATTTGGAGGCACATCCGACTGCAGAACATGCTGGCGCTGTGCGTCAAGTGTTTTCCAATAGTGTTCTGCCCACTGTCGTTGAGCGGATAATGTTTTGCCGAACTCTGCGGTGCCAGGATGACGACGAATCTCGTCAACGCTTATGCCACTGTCGACTTGAGCAATAAGCGCAGTTGCCTTCTCGGCTAGTTCCGGGGAACGAAGGGAGGCTATTGTGATGGCCTGCAGTGGTTTGTCTGTGTAGAAGAGCCCAGCATGGTTTATCGGACACTTGTCTAGTGTGGGGCGAGGAAGTGTCGGATCGAGCAGTTGGCGTACCGTTTGCCTTTCTCTGAGAGCAGGGTCAGTATCGTCCTTGACGGTGCCGGCATTGTCGGCCGTTGACAGAACTTCATCACGTACATGTTTGGCTGCGGAGTTCTCATTGAATATGGCATTGGCTTTTTCCAACAATTCGCGGTGAGTGACGACGTTGACGGTATTCGCCTCGAAATCGATCAGGTAGAAACGTTTCTCTGCTCTGATAGCTGACATAGTCTCTTTGGCAACAAGTTGTTGTTCTGACTTGTCGGCCACGTGCAACTTTGCCAAAGCCGTTTCCAGTGGTGTTTTCTCTTTCTTTTTATCGAGGGTTTGCCAATATCTTGAGGAATTGGTGACAAGAGCTTGAGCGATCGTGGAATTTTGTTTTTCTTCTGCTTCCCAGTCTGTCCGGGCCTTGTCGGCCTTTTCTTTACCTTCGAGACGCTGCAGAAAGCGGAATGCTTTATCTTCCAGACCAGGTTGAAGTTTTGCGAGTCCCATAAAAAGATGGGCATCCTGCGTGGCCGCAATGCCTCTGTGTTGAGTAATGGATGCAAAAACCAGAGACTGAGGGTTCGTAGGATTCAGCACAGCACTGAGCGCGTCTTTTTCCTTGTATTCCTGGGAAAGTGCTTTGTGCTTGTTCGGATCGATCAGAGATTCAAATTTCGCGAGCGCTTCCGGAGATGAGCTCAGAGTTCTACGTATTCCGGAGACCAGTTCGGGATGAGTAAGCCGAAGGACGGCATTTTTTTCGTAATCGACGACGTAATAACGCTCTTTTTCGAGGTTCTTCACAAAGTCGGTTATTTTTTGAGCATCAGCTGCGGCGCGGATTATTTCAGTCGGATCTTCTTTAAGAACTTTGATCCATGACGAGACATAAGCCGCATGTTGCTGTGTGTTATGCGGCAGGCCGATTTCACTGGCCAGCATCATTGAGGCGATTTCTGCTCGGAGTTCTTCTTTTGCATAGCCGGGGGTGCCAAAACGAGCGCTTAAGTCGCGGTTCAGACGAGATTCATGGCCAGTCCAATGGCCCAGTTCATGGAGCGCCGTATCGTAGTAGTCGGAAGCTTTTGCAAACTGACCTCGTTCCGGCAGCGTGATCGTGTCACTCAATGGACTGTAGAAGGCCTGATTTCCGAATTTATTTGTGATGTTTGCTCTTGAGGCTTTCAAAATTTTTTCGGCTCGCTCATCCGGGTCCCATGTGACTTTCGGCGCCTTCCATTCAGGTAGATCTAATCCCTCGGTTTGTTCGGCATTGAAGACTGTAAAGCGACAAGGAATCATGATGCGCTGCTTTGCTTCAGACGGAAGATCTCGAGCTTCTTGTGCAGAGATCGGCTGTCCGTTCAGATCAAGCCATTTGTCAGCCCAGTACAAGCAGGGGGCACCACGTGAGCCTTTCTTTACGGTGCCGCCGGCGTCAGTAATCTGTTTAAAAGTCATCCAGCGAGGGTCTGAAAAACCCTGTGCTTCGGAGATCATTTGCAGAAAAAGCCAATTTGCACCAGAGTATTGAGAGCCGGTGATTGGATTGTGAGGGTTGTGAATTACGCTACTCCAAGGCTTTTGCCAAGGAGCTGTACCTTTTTCCAGTTGATCAATCAGACGAGAAGCAACATCGCTGGCAAGCTCATTTAAGCGGTCTTTCGTTTTGCTCATAGCGAACCTCACGATGAGCGAAAGACGGCAGGGTCTTTATAAGCTTCAGTTATGAACTTTTCGACAAGTTCATCGGCCTCTTCGGGAGACAGTGCCGATTCGTCAAAAGCGCCGAAATTTTCAGCCTCTGTTTCAGAAAGGCCGTAAATGCGCAGCACAATGCGCTCAATTGCGGTTGTTTTGAGATTGTTGACAAGCGCTGTTTTTTCTCGGGATGAGAGTGTTCCTTCCATTGCAAACTCCGTGATTAAACAAAAGAGCCGCATGTCCTAGAACATGCGGACAAAGGTTGTCGAATGGAAGCGGTTAACGCTCTTTGTTGGCTTTGGATTTAGCTTGTTCTGCTGTTTGACGATTCCGGTCGGGTTTTTGAAACTCGACACTGGTGAGTCCTGGTTGCGTCAGTGAAAGTCCGAGGCTTTTAGCGAAGATCTCGCGAGAAGTTCGGTCGTTGCCTTCACGATCCTTCCAGACACGGTCGCGCACACTGCCTCGAACTTCAAGTGCCATGCCGTCTTTGAGAAGACCTTGTACCTGGTCAAGAGCTTTTCCGTTGTACTTGACATCAAACCAATCGGAATCGAGCATCTTGAAGGTGCCGTCATCCTGGCGCTGAAAATTCGGGTGATAGGCTCGGAAAGTTAGAACGGTTTGTTCTTTGCCGGCATTTTGGCCGGATGTCGGGGTGAATTTATCGACTTTTGGAGCGCCGTGGATAACGACACTGGTGGAAATGTCTTTGAAATCTGACATCGTGAACCTCAGTAACAGAATGATTAAAAACCTCAAATAAAACCTGAGGACTGTTACCGGGGAATTGCCAAGTGGAAGAATACCTGAAAACAAGCTTGCGCAGAACGCAGGGATCGTGTCTTTGTAAGATCGTTGGCGATCTGATGAGACTCAGGCCGATGAGACTCAAATTGCTCGTTGGTAACTGTAACGGACATAAAACTAGAGGGGCGACCGCGAACGACCACCCCTCCGTCAACTCCTAGGGGGATCCGACAGGATACAATCCCCTAGGCACTCCCTGGGATGTTAAAAAAACAGTGGATGAAATGTCAAGAGACCAGATCAAATATGATGAAGTGAGTCAAGCCTTATCAGGCGCACGTCTTGGTACATATCTGCGGTATTCCGAAAATGATGTAGCCGGCGCTTTCCAGCTTCACCATGTAACTGGAAATTCGGGAGGTAAGCTCAGAACACCCAAAGGAGACTCAGCCCATTTTCGAATCCAGAATTGAAGCCCCCCTCCTGCTCTGGATAAGTTGGGCTGAGTCTCCTGTAGGATGATTAGAACTTCCAATTGGCTTGGATCTGGCCGCTTACGCCGTTACGAGTGCCGGCGTAGCCATTCAGACCCAACTCGGTCGAGAAGTTGCCGTCCTGGTACGTCCAGCCGGCGGACAGGATTCCGGTCGAACCTTCCAGATCGCTGCTGTTGAGATCAAACGAGCCCTGAGCGTCCGTGGCCGTGCCTTTGGCTTCAGCTGCGAGAATCTGCTCAAACGTCAATCCCAGATAGGGACGCCAGGTGTCGCTCACGGCAAACTCGAACATCGATCCCAACTGCACGCGGTGAGCGTGGATGGCGTCGTAGCTAACATGAGCTCCGCCCACATCACCTTCGCCGGCAATGTCAAAGCTCTCATCGCCCTGTCCGTCATAGAAGTAGGACAGGAACACGCGCGAGCGAATGGATTGGGTCAGATCCCAATCGTAGTGGGTGCCCAAATGCGCGCCCCAGTAGACTCCGGTTCGGTCGTAGTCAACATTGGCTCCGGCAATGTTCGAGTTGAACTCGTTGCGAAGCAGACCGACCTTGAGGTAACCCGTGAAGTGCAAGCCTTCGATGGAAGGCATGGCGTAGTCACCGAAGACGCCCAGACCGCCGTAGTTGTGGCTGCCGCCGCCTGCTTTCGTGCTACTGGCAACATGCGTACGGGTGTCGTAACTGCCATGGCCCATTTCAATGAAGGCGCCCATTGTGAGGTCGTTGGACAATTTGGCACCGTAACCCAGAAGGCCCGAAACGATGTTGTTCTCGATACGGGTGCGGGAGTCGTAGCTCCACTTGCCGCCGCGGGCTGCGGTAAAGAGACCGTCGCGCTTGCCGTCTCGGCTGCGGAGAACAGAGTCGACAAAAAGGTCGTCGGCCGCAAAATGCGTGGTCATGGTCGACAATGACGATTCCATCAATGCATCCGTTTCCGAATTGATTTCGCTTGAGGTCGAACCGCCACCAGCGATATCGATGACAAGCGACTGATCACCGTTTGTGCCGTCGACGATGCTCAGGTCGTAGTCGTCCTTTGTAAACGTCGTCTTATCGATGCGAATGACCGAGGGTAGAGACTCAACGACCATGTCGGTTTTGATGCCGGATAAATCTGTACCTGCCGTGAGTTTCTGGCCGGTTAAGTCCTCAAAACCTGCAGCACTGTCGATCAACGTGTAGGAGCTACCAACTTCAAAAGTGATGTCAGTACCGCCGATAGCGACGGTCGAGTGCTGATCACCGTCAGCCTGTAGAACCACAGCCTTACTACCGGTCACTTCGATCAGTGCGCCGGCATCGAGTTGCTCTTGCGTCGCAACAAACTGGTAGTGCTGGAAGCCGCCGAGCTCTTGGGTGACAAGCCGAGTGGCCGTATAGAGCGTATTGCCGGTGTAGGCTACATTGGCCCCGTCGACAGCAGTTTGCGCATAACCGCCGTACAAAGCATCAAGCTGCAAAACGCTGCCGCCCGTACCTGTGACATCGGCACCAAGAATCACGGTGTTGTTCTCGGCCGTGTTACCAGCATCTCCCGTTTTGACGTAGCCGCCATAGATTGAGCTGCCGGCTCCAATGGTTGATGCAGAGACGGTCACGGTGTTTTGACTGGCCGTACCGCGCTCTTCAGCTGATCCTCCGATCAAAAGTGCTTTCTCCAAGTTTGCAGTATCAACCATGACGCTATTGCCGGTTGAATCGCCCCTAACGGTATGGCCACCGATAACCGTAGCGTCTTTAGCTACCGTAGTTTGTAGAAACACTCGGTTATTTGATACGTCCGCTGATCCTTGCCACTCCTTCCCGGACTCATTGGTGTATCCCAGAGCACGTCCACCATAAATAGTCGTCTTGCCAAAATCGGTACGCTCGATATAGGCCAAATTATCGGAAGCCTTGCCTTCAATATCTGCAGACTCGTTAACCAATATGTCAGCTCCCGAAAGAATCGAGTGCAATTGGGATTCAATCATCACATAGTTGTACTGGTCATTACCGACAACATACAAGCGGTTGCCAATAGCCGTATTTCCAGATGTTGCATCCGAATAGCCAACGTGTGTTGCAACAGCTCCGGAAATCAAAAAACTTTGCTTTTCTCCGGGCGCAGGTTCGACAGGCTCTCCAAAGATGTGAGAGAGAAAATCCGTTATGACGGTTGTATTGTTCAGAGCCGTCGTTGCTCCGTAAACAGACGAAACAACAGATGGAAGTTGTTTGTCTTCAGGAATATCATCATAGTCGAAGAATAACGTTGAGTCATTTATATACAGTAGATTGGATGAAGCATTTGAAGCATTAATGGATGTGGCAATAGCTGGTAGTCCCTGTTGGATAGTGGCTATGTTCCAATAGCCTCGTAATGTAATTGTAGAATGATCAATTACAAGCTGATTATTTGAAGATGAAATAGTTTGATTTTTCGTTGGCCCCGATTCAATCATGGCAGCATACAGAGAATGCGCGTCTATAGTGCTGGAACGAATAAAGACCCGGTTATCATCGAGATCAACATCAGATAAAGGATCTCCATATTTGTTTTGATTAACGAGATGTACTGCCCCTATACGAATATTTTCTGAAACTCCAAGGCCTAAGATTGAAGAGGAGTCAATTACAAGCAGATTGTGACTCATACTCCCTTTCTCGAGCTGCCCGTATTCATCCGTATTGGTTATCCCCAATGCAAACGCCGTATTGATTCCAAGAAGGTTCCCACGCTCTGAGTTACCAAAGATCGAATTTCGAATGAGAAGAGAATTTCCATTCATGCTGGAAAATTCATCTCCAATTGCTGCTGCAATGGTTGCAGTTTCACTTTCAGACTCAAAAACGTTAATTGACGACCTTCGGTCGGTAAGGTCTATCACAAGCGTATTGTTGTTCGCTGTGTAATTTTGAGACTCGACAGGAAGTCCTGGACCTGTATTATTGTTGAAGTTCCCAGCCGCAAAGATGCCTCCATTAACTAATGCAATGCTGCCATAGTGAGATGTCACCACAAGTCGGATGCCGTTGGCATCCGTATCTTTTCCCGATTCACCGTATCGACCAATCAGACTGCCTGAGATTTCCTGTTGAGGATCATTCAGAGAGGGGAGTTTGACGGCAGTTAACTGTGCGGTGTTCGCGGGTGAACCTTCAATTGAACCATCGTTCTCGTAGAAATAACAATTCTGATCTGTACAAGTGGTAGACCAATCCAGTTCAGGGAATTCTGGAAGAGCCGGCTTTTGGTCAAATTGAGAGGCTAGCCCCGAACCAATCAAAATTGGGGCAACCTTAGGAGCTTCGCTTGCAGAGGAAAGCACAGGAACCGAAAAAAACGCACCGATCAGCGCAGACGCAATGAGAGTTTTGCGATAAGAAAGCTTAACGGTGGGGGTTTTTCGAAGGGGGGGGGGTAAAACTGCCGAATGCTTCGTCAACTGATTCTCCTAGTGAGTGCGAAAGATTTGCTAGATGTGTTGAAAATGTTTTTTAGTATTTGACTGAAAGAAAGCTTGGTTAATGGCTTCTGACTGGTTCATACAGTTGTGAGACCAGCCTTCCAGCCATGTTTGTGTTGAAACTTCAGAAACGTTGCCAGCAGGATTGAATGTGCGCGGAGCATGCGCTGCTATGCCCTGGTATCTGCCGACAGTGCAATCGTCGGTGTTTCCGACTTACCGGCAACAGATGTGGCTTGTCTATGAGTTTGGTTACGCCAGTTTCCAACAAAGGCAAACATAAGTCGTTGGCCCGACAGTTGTTTCCAAGCAAAAACCGGCTTGATTGTAAGGGACGTTTTAGTGCAAAAAAGAGAAAAATAGGGGACCAAATTCATAAATTGGCGCAAAAATTCCATCGAAACTGCCAAGAATGACAGTCCCCTAAGGTAAATGCTACTCGCAGACACTTTTTGGTTGCTCGTCTAACATCCATGGAAAACTCAACCAACCCTTCGCCTTGAAGTGATGCGGCTGACCGAGTTTTTCATTGAATGATCAGAACCGCCAAGTTCCCTGGATTTGTCCGCTTACGCCGTTGCGGGTGCCGGCGTAGCCGTTCAGACCGAATTCGCACGAGAACGTTCCCGGCTCGTTTATGTACGTCCAGCCAGCAGACAGAATCCCCGTGCTGCCTTCCAGATCGCTACTTCTGAGATCCAGTTTCCCGACAGCGTCCGTGGCAGTGCCCTTGGCTTCAGCAGCCAGAATCTGTTCGAACGTCAAACCAAGATACGGACGCAGTCGATCGCTCATCTTGAATTGGAAGATGCTTCCGGCTTGTACTCGGTGAGCATTCAATGCGTCGTATTCGATGTGAGCGCCGCCGACGTCGGCCATGCCTCCGATGTCGTAGCTTTCCGATTCCCGTCCATCATAGAAGTACGAAAAGAACACGCGTGTGGTTAGCCCCGGCATATTGATGTCATAGTGCGTGCCCAGGTGCGCTCCCCAATAGGCGCTGGACTTGTCATAACCGGCGTTAACGCCGGCGATCATCGCGCTGAAGCCGTTATGCAAAGAACCGCCCTTGAGGTAGCCGGTCAGACGCCAGCCTTCCGCAGGAAGCGCGTAGTCAACGAACACACCGAGGCCGGCGTAGTTGTGAGAGCCTTGACCGCGGACATTCCCAAGCGTCGAATTGAGTTGCGCATCGTAGGTTGCATGGCCCATTTCGAGGAACGCACCGACATTGGATTGCCCCAGACTTGCCGAGAAGCCCACCAAACCGTTGACGATGTTCGTTTCCAATCGCGTGTTGGTGTCGTAGCTGTACATGCCCGCACGTGCGGCCGCAAATAGTCCGTCACGCTTGCCGTCCCGACTTCTGAGAACAGTGTCCACGAAGAGATCGTCAGCAGCAAAAGCCGTTGCCAAAGCCGAAAGAGACGACTCAACCAGCGTATCTGTTTGGTCGTTTACTGAACCCTCGGGCGGTGTCACCGGATTTTCCGGCTCTCCCGGATTTGTGCCGGGTTGGTCGGGGTTTGATGGATCTTTTTCCCACACAAGAACGAGCGATTGTCCGTCACCGTCCTGATTGTTTTCAATTCCTAGCTGATAATCTTCCGCGCTGACAAAAGTTGTCTGAGTGCGAACCAGAGACAACAAGGAAGTGGAAGTAAAGTCGCGCTTGAGCCAATCCAAACTGCCTTCTTGGAACAGAGTACCGTCTGCTTCCACAAAACCCTTTTTCGAATCAATCAAGACGACTTCCTGACCTTTTTGGAAATTCGTCACGCCGGAAAGTGTGACGGTAGAACTCTTCTCTGTAGCCTCGTCTTTATGAAGCAGTACAGCGGTGTTGCCGGTAACAGTCACGTAAGGCGTGCTTGAGGAGTTCAAAAAGTCAGAATCAAATCGGAAGTTGTAATGCTGGAACCCTTGCAAAACACCAGTTTCGACACGCGAGGCTAAGGAGAGCGAATTGCCACTGAAAGCTTGATTGAACTCCGTCGCCGTCGTCATACTGTAGTTGATCCGTCCTCCATAGAGCCGTTGAAGAACTAGATGATTGTTACCTGTTGACGAAACATTCTGACCGATGACAACGGCATTACCGGTTGCCGAGCTTTCACTGCTCTTTCCCAACTGAACAGCCGTGATATCGGTTACGTTGACTTCAGAGTTGGCAATGGTCACCGTGTTGTTTGTGGCCGTTCCTTTATCTGAATGATTAACGGCACTGATCTGTCCATAGGAAGGAGTTTCTTTCCCGATCACCGCATTTTCAATGTTGACCGTATTTCCGTTCAAAGCTAGGTTTCCGACATTCCCGTTGTATACCGCAGTGATAATCACGTCGTTTAAAGAAAGATCGACTCTATTGTCTGAGTCCACGCCACGAATAAGTACACGATTGTTGGATAAAGTATGGACAGCAGCATTTGTCGAGTCGTTTCTTCTGTAGTTAACTGCATAAATTCTGGCGGTGGAATCAAAAGTCAGTTTGCTTTGCCCCGTTATTTCGATGAAGTTTTCGCGGGCGTCGCCGTTTACAACTTGCGCAGCATTGAAATCGAAGTACCCTTGGTTTTTGGTTGCCAGCTGCACATTGTGCAGTTTGAGACCGTTTCTGTGAGCATTGCCTGAAGAGGCACTGTCGTTTGCATTGTTGGTTCGTGTTACAGCAGCAAGACTTCCGAACCCGGAATTGAGTTCAAAGGTGAGAGTCGACTCGGATACTTCAACGATATTGTCCTCAGCGTCGCCCCGGGCCAAACTGACCCCAACAATACGACCGATCGGATCCGACGACGCGTTTTTGTTCTGAACGTTGAGCGTTACTTCTGAGTTTGTGATCCTGACTGAATTTCCGATAGCTGTTGCTTTAGCGCTGCTGCTAAGCTGAGTTTCGACTCGGGCAGCACTGATGTTATTGGCTTCAACGATGGAATTTTGAATATCAACTGCATTGCCGTCGGCCTTTATGATGCCGGCTTTGGGACTGATTTCTACGTGCGCGCCACCGATGTAATTGTCTTGGTGAGCGACGGATTTATCATATTCATATCGAACATTGTCCAAAACCACACGATTGTTTGCGAGGGTCAAGTCCTGGGATTCGGTTTCGGATGTTTGATACGTAATATAAGCTCCTGATATGGAACCTCCGCTGATGGTTGCTTTGGTGCCGGAGAAAGAAGCATCTTCAGCTCCCCGTAACGTAACGGAATTGTTCGTCAAGTTGCGCGAGTGCGTCGTAGAGCCGGAATAACGAACAGAAGCTCCGGCAATATAGGGGCCATCACCAATCGAATGATGTTGACTAGCGCGAAGTGCATCGGTTGAACTTAACTCGACAATTACGGCATTGTCGGAAATCCTGGTTGCAGTATTGGAAGCAGCTCCGCGTACGATACCGGTCAAGCCATTACCGCTATTGATGATGACCTGGTTTTGGCTGGACGACTCTTTTCCGCTCAAATAGCCGAAATCTTTCGTAGCACTCAGTCCCTGACCGTCACCGTTGTAAATTTTGCAATTCGCAGCATCACTGGAGCATTGGGCTGCGGAAAGGTGAGAGGCTGATAGAGCGGCAATGACAGCTACGGACAGCGGACGCAAATAATGCGATAGCAACATATGGTGGATTCCTCAAGAGTGGTGGTGGGGCGTTTGGGGAGTGTTCACAGACACTCCCTGATTGCTTTCAGTTTTTTGCAATTGGCATCCATGGGAGACTCAGTCAGCTCTTCACCGCAAAACTTAAAACCCCCCGTTTCGTGATGCGGCTGACTGAGTCTCTTACCGGATGATCAGAACTTCCAATTGGCTTGGATTTGGCCGCTCACGCCGTTGCGAGTGCCGGCGTAGCCGTTCAGACCCAACTCGGTCGAGAAGTTGCCTGCCTGATAGGTCCAGCCGGCAGACAGGATTCCGGTCGATCCTTCCAGATCGCTGCTGTTGAGATCCATAGTGCCCTGAGCGTCCGTTGCAGTACCCTTGGCTTCGGCCGCAAGAATCTGCTCAAACGTCAATCCCAGATAGGGACGCCAGGTGTCGCTCACGGCAA
>OGHW01001712.1_pt1 | contig 16147 bp, 11 predicted proteins | sample 1571641 | NCBI WGS metagenome assembly OGHW01 (sample SAMEA2582066, study PRJEB24529) | metagenome | biome: Human gut stool | place: China | collected 2011 | reverse complement strand
GTGCCCATGCCTTCCACGAAATGCGTGATCTTATGGTCGGTGGCCTGCCAGATTTCCGGGCCGGTGGTGTGGTAGTGGCTTTCCGGGCCGTTCGGATTGTCGTACTGGTTCGGGCGATAGCCGCCGGGAATCGCCTTGGCGAGGCGTTCGGCCATCTGATAATAGGAACGCGGGTCGTCCGGACCGGCGTCGGTGGGGGTCACGACCACTTCGGCCCCATAGGCGCGCAGTACGGCGCGCTTGGCTTCGGAGACCTTGTCGGGCAGGGTGAAGATGGTACGGTAACCGCGCTGCTGCGCCACCAGAGCCAGACCTACGCCGGTGTTGCCGGAGGTCGGTTCCACGATCACCCCGCCGGGCTTCAGTTCGCCGCTTCGCTCGGCCGCATCGATGATGCGTTCGGCGATGCGGTCCTTGGACGAACCGCCCGGATTGAAGTATTCGACCTTGACCGCGATGGTGGCCTTGATGCCGTCGGTCACATGGTTGAGTTTGACGAGCGGGGTGTTGCCGATGAGTTCGGCCAGGGAATCGTGGATGGTCATGGCGTTTCCTTTGTGCAGTGTGGTTGCGGGGCTTTCGATATTCAAGCGTTGTGTTCGTTGTGTTCGAGAAGCTCGCGATGTCACGTGCAGTGTTGAAACGGGACCCGTTGTGATGTCGTATGTTCTTCGTTCGTCCGCACCGTACATGGTTATGGGATTCGTTGCGTTGCGCATGTTTTCCAACCGCGGCACTCATGCCGGTGGAAGAACGGAAGGCTGACGATTCACAACCGTCTGCAGCATGCAGACGCTGAAGAATGTCCTATCTCAAGTTATGCGTCAATGAACCGCGCGCCCCTCGGGCGGTTGGTCAGCGACAGCAACAACATGAGAAATTGAACATGGCTCAAACAATACCACACCCTCGGACATCGGCGTGTCACCCCCTGTGCAACACGGTCACCACCACACCGGCAACAGCTGCGACACGTGAACGCTCGACGCTTAACCGATTTCGCAAAGACCGGCATGAATGACCTTACCGATGAGTCCGCCAACCTCTCCCCATCGTTTCCGCACAAACGGCATCTTGGATTTGACGCCGCCTTGCAGGGTCGTCAGATACGCTTCTGATACGGTTCATCCGCTATGGTGCACAAGAGAAGGAACCCGCGTACTCGGGCATCAGGGGGGAACATGAATCCGACACACGTACGAAACCCATTCGCATGGGCATTCGCGTCCGCGGATTCAACGTACGTCATCGAATTGCGGCATCTGGCCGTCATCACCCTCATCATCGGGACATTGATGGCGCTGGTACTCCTGTACGTGCTGCACGAACGTCGCAACGCGCAACGCGCACTGCAGCACGAAATCGATCTGGCCATCAGCAAAACCATCACACTCGCCGGGCAGCCGCATGTCATCTTCAACTCACTGACCGCCATTGAGGAGCTATGCGATGAGGATCCCTCCAAGGCCCGCCGCATCATCGCCGACTTCTCCGCATATCTGCGTGGCAATCTGTCGGTATTCGGCAACGACCAGACCGTACCGCTCATCGACGAGGTCGCTTTCTGCAAGTCATACATCAAGTTGGAGCAACTCGATCCGACGGAAACCATCCACGTCGATTGGCGACTTGAGGAGCAAGCGTTCCGGATTCCTCCCATGTCCTTGCAGACGGTCATCGAATACATGCTGCTCTATGGCAGAACTTCCAAAAGCGGCCTTCATCTGACGGTCAGCTCATGGAAGGAACGGCAATACTGGTACGTACAGGTCATGTCCGACGCGCCATGCACCCGTCTGAAGGACGACCGGCAGGCGATCATCGATCTCAGCAACGTCCGCGAACGGATGCGGATGCTATGCGGCGGCGATCTGGTCGTACAACGGGATGCCGATCACGCAATGCTCATGTTGACCATCGCGCAACGGACGGGCCAGCCAAATCGCACCGGTTACAGCGAGGCCGCCCGAATCAGCTCACGGGTGTAGTCGCGCCGCGGAGCGTCCAGCACCTCACCGGTCAGGCCGCTCTCCTCCACCCGTCCGTCATGCAGTACCATGATGCGGTCGGCGATATGCCGTACCACGCCAAGATCATGCGAGACCATAATCAACGCCATGTCCGGCTCCGCCTGTCGAATTCGCCGGAAGGAATCAAGAATTCGGATTCTTGCGGCCACGTCAATGGCGCTCATCGGCTCGTCGGCAAGCAGAATCCGCGGATGATCCACGATGGCGCGCGCTATCGCCGCACGTTGCGCCTGCCCGCCGGAAAGATCCATGGGAAAACGGTTGAGGAAATCCTTCGGATCCAAATCGACCATACGCAACGACTCGGCCACGCGGGCGCCCACGCGCTCGTCCGACCAGTCGGGATGATGCAGACGCAACGACTCGGCGATGGAACGTTCAATACGCCAACGTGGGTCAAGGGAGCCGAACGGGTCCTGGAACACCAGACCAGACTGCCGGCGCAATCGTTCCGCGCCACCGGCGATGCCAACCCCCTGATAGGTGATGTCGCCGCCATCCGAGGATTCCAGTCCGAGCAACACCCGCGTAAGCGTGGTTTTACCGGAACCGGAACCGCCGATCACCGCCAGGCACTCACCCGCATAGACATCGATATCGACACCGAACAACACCTGCCTACGGTGCTTTCCCGAACCGAAATACCTGTCGATGCCACGCCCCTGCAACACGATGTCAGACACGATCGGACTCCTTCGTCGTAAGCGACAGTTCCCGAGCCGCCTCAACCAGCCGTATGGCCTGCCCGGTATGCGGCGAAGCCAGTAGATCCGCCGTTGCCCCCGATTCGACGATGCCGCCGCGCTCAAGCACATAGCATCGTGTGGTCGCATGATGCAATACCGCAAAATCATGCGTGATGAACAGCATGGAGGCTCCGGCATCGTCCACCAGCGAAGTTAACAGGCCGACGATCTGCCGCTGGGTGATGGAATCCAGCGCCGTGGTCGGCTCGTCCGCAATGATCAGATGAGGGGAGGTGACCAGCGCGGTCGCGATGCCGACGCGTTGCTGCTGGCCGCCGGACAGTTCATGCGGATATTTGCGCAACACATCCTCGTCAAGCCCCACCTTGGCAAGCATGACTCTGATGCGCTCCGCACGTTCCGCCGCCGTCAGATCGTAATGCAGATACAGGGGAAGGCCGATCTGCTGTGCCACGGTCATCACCGGATTCAGCGCCGCAGCCGGATTCTGGAACACCATGCCCACATAACGGCCACGCAAATCGGCGATATCGGCGTCGGCGGCGCCGACGATCCGCCTGCCACCCATTTCGATGGAGCCACTCACCTGCGCAGTGGCTGGCAGCAGCCCCATCATGGCCTTGGCAATCATGGATTTGCCGGAACCCGACGAGCCGATCAGTCCGACGCGCTCGCCGTCGGCGATATCCAGATCGACATGGCTGACGATTGCTTTGCCGCCGATGACGATGGCGAGATTGCGGATGGTTACGCTCATGCGACCTCCCTCAATGCCGGATTGACCAGCGGATCGATGGCGTCACGCAGGGCATCGCCGAACAGATTCAACGCTATGACCACAAGCGTCACGACCAGGCCCGGCCATACCACGGCCAACGGGTGGATGCTGATGAACCGCACGGATGTGGCAAGGGAATGTCCCCAGCTGGGGACGCCCGCGCCGACGCCGACGCCGAGATAGGTCAGGCCGGCCTCCGCAAGCAGCGAGGTTCCGGCGCTCATCGACAGCTGCACCGACAGTACCGGCAACGTGTTCGGCACAATATGCGTGAAGAACACGCGAATCGGGCCGGCTCCCGACCATATGGCCGATTCCACGTATGCCGAACGTGCGGCCAGCAGAGCGGAAGGTCTTAGGATTCGCGCCAGATTCAGCCCGTACGCGAATCCGCAGGCAGCGACAATCACCACCGCGGACGCGCCGAACGGTACGGACAGAATCAGTGCGACGAGTACCGTCGGAATCGAAATCAACGCATCCACGACGACCACGGAAACCGATGAGAACGCGCCATGACGCGACACCATGGCGGCGACGAGCAGCAGGCCGAACGCGGCCGAGACCGCCACCGTAAGCACGGCGATCATGAGATTCGTACGAGAACCGGCCATCAGCCAGCTCAGTACGTCCGCACCTACACCATCGGTACCCAACAGGTGCGCAGAAGACGGCGAGCCCCATGTGTTGAAACCGTCGGTGGCCAACAGCGAATACGGCGTCCATGCCAATGAAATCGCCGACACCAGCAGCCACAGACCCATCACGATAAGCGCATAGCGGCCGCCCGCACGGTTCCACATGGATTGCAGCACGACTCGCAGGGCATGCATACAATCGTTCATGAAAGCACCTCACCCGAACCAATGGTCGCATTCTTCAGTCGCGGATCGAGCATGCGATGCAGCAGGTCGACCAGCAGTCCCAGAAACAGGAAAAACGCCGCCAGCAGGAACAGTTCGCTCTGCACCGCGGTCAGATCCCGATTGCCGACGTCGGTGACCAGCATCGAACCGAGGCCAGGAAGCGCGAACAGGTTCTCCACCACCATCACCCCGGTGACCATCTGCGCGAAGGTCAGGCCAATCACCGACACCAGCTGCGGAATCGCCAGACGCAAAGCCACACGCAACACGGCCTGCCTGCGTGTCATGCCGCACGCCATGGCCATGGCGACCGCCTGGGAGGAAGCCATGTCCCCCACCGCGGCACGCGTGTAACGCATAATCGAAGCACCTGCGGTAATGCCTGTGGCCAAAGCCGGCAAAACCAGCGCGGCCATCGCGCTCAACGGAGCGGCCCATCCCGCGTCCGGGAATCCCTGCGAAGGCAGCAATCCCATCAGTCCAATGCCCTTCGAGAACAGCAGAATCAACAGCAAGCCGCCCCACAGCGCCGGAATCGCACCGGCTACGATCGCAGCCGCATGGAACACCCCGCGCAGCCGCACATTGCGGGTCAACACCGCCGCGCATCCGAGTGGCAGTCCGATCGCCAGCGCGATCAGCAGGCTCAGCACGATCAGCGGGAAGGTGACGGAAGCGCGCGAGGACACCTGTGCGGACACCGCCTTGCCGCTGACCACGGAAGTGCCGAGATCACCGTGCAGCAAGCCGAGCACCCAATCGCCATACTGCGCCGCATACGACTTATCCAGCCCCATCTGCGCGCGTAGCGACGTCAACCGTTCCGCCGTCGCATTGGTGCCGGCCACCACGGCCGCCACATCGCCCGGCAGGATTCGCAGCAGCGCAAACACCAGCAGCGATAATCCCACCAACGCCCCCACAAACAGCAGAAGCCGCTTACCGAGGAATCTCATGATACGTCTCTTTCACCATTTCAAATCGCAACGTGTCAGCGTCATGAACGGAAGGCCAGCATGCGCCGCTCGTGACCGAGAGGCTATTGCGCCTTGGATATCTGCCACAGTGGCAGTACCGTCTGGCTAAGTTTCTCCGGGAATCCGGAGATGTTCCTGCTATAGGCCACGCTCACGCGGTATCCGAACAGCCAGTCCGCCGGCGCATCCTCACTGACGATCTTCGCCGCCTGTCTGAGGTAGTCGTCGCGGGAGGCATCGTCGGTCGCGGCCAACGCCTTGGCATACAGCGATTGCACTTCCTTGTTGTCGTAATGGTAGTAGTAGTCCGGCGTGGTCCACTTGTAGAAATCATGGCTTTCGGCATGGTCCACCAGCGACAGTTCGTAGTCGCCGTTGGCGTGCACATCCTGCAGCCATGTGGAGAATTCCACATAGTTGATGTTCAGTTCGATGCCGATGTCGGCAAGTTGGCTACGTAGCTGGTCGCCGAGTTCGGTGCCGTACGTATTGGCGTAGGTAAGGGTGAGCGTAAGCGGCTTGTCGGTGGAGTAGCCGGCTTCGGCCATAAGGGACTTGGCCTTGTCGAGGTCGTACGGGTACAGGTCGGTCAGGTCCTCATAGCCGGGGTCGACGGATGGAATCGGACCGCCGAGCGCATAGTCGACGTCTCCTCTGGAGGCGATGATTTCCTTATGGTTGATGGCGTAGCGGATGGCCTGTCGTACGCGCTTGTCGGAAAGCTTGGCGTTGGTGCAATTGAAGGCGAGCACGTATTTGTCGCTGCCGTCGGCCGCGGAAACCTTGTAGGTTTTGGTGTCCAGCGATTTCGCAAGCGTGGCGTTGACCGGGGAGAGCACGTCCACATCACCGCTTTTCAGGGCGTTGACCGCCGCATTGTCATCGGTCAGGAACCGCAGGATCACGTTCTGCGTGACGGCCTTGTGTGCGGTGCCCCAATACTTCGGATTGGCCTTGAGCACCATCTTGCTGCTGGAGTCGAAAGATTCGACCGTATACGGCCCGGAGCCGATGGCCTCGGTTTTCGCGTCATACTTGGCCTGCTTGTCGAATACGAGACCCGGGCGGCCGGTCAGGTACCATAGCAGGTTGGAGTCGGGGCTCGACAGCGTGAGTTGCACGGTGTCGGCGTCGACGGCTATGGCTTTTTCGAGGCTCGCCACCTGATTGGCGTTATAGTACTGCTGCTCCTTGAGCTGATTGATGGACCATGCCACGTCTTCGGCGTCGAGCTTGTCGCCGTTGGAGAAGCTCATGTTCTTGTTGAGATGGAAGGTATAGGTCTTGCCGTCTTCGGAAATGTCCCAGCTTTTGGCGAGCCCCGGCTGCACCTGATTGTCGGAATCGCGCGACAGCAGCGCCTCGTAGACGTTGCCGATGAGCACCTGCTCGATAGCGGAACCGGATTGGTGGCGGATGTCGAGGCTGACGGGCGCGAGTTTGAGCCCGATGGTCACGGTATCGGCGGTATTCGCAGTGTTGGCGGATCCGTCGGTTTTGCTGCCGTTGCGCACCACCGCGATGCCGATGATGACGGCGAGCGCGACGACGGCTGCGATGATGATGGGGATCCACTTGTTGAATCCGCTGGGTTTCGGCGATTTGACGCGCGCGTTGAGCGTCGCGTCGGTGCTCGCCGCATTGGTCTTCGTTTCGGTTGCGCCGGTTTCGCCGTGCGCACCTGAAGGTTGCGACATGTCTGCTCCTATGTGATTGCGATGCATGGTTGACCGCCCATACCGGGTCGATCACCACTGTCTGATTCTACCGCTCGGCGTACCCGCGGCCGCATCCGCTTCGATATATACTTGACCTCGTCGTCGGCTCGCTCTATGGAAGGACCTGTGAAGCCATGACCACTGCGCATATTCTTCTTGGGGTCACCGGTAGCATCGCCGCCTTCAAGGCCTGCCATCTCGCCTCCGACTGGAGCAAGCAGGGCCATGAGGTGCGTGTGGTGATGACCGCGGCCGCGCAGGAGTTCATCACTCCATTGACGTTCACGTCACTGACGCATACGCCGACACGCACGGCGATGTTCGCCGCCCAGCGTACTGACGGCGATGTTTCCGCAACGGCTATGCACTCCATGCAGATCAATCATGTGGATGACGCGAAGTGGGCCGACATTTTGGTGGTGGCGCCGGCGAGCGCCGATTCGATTGCGAAAATCGCATGCGGCATCGCCGACGATCAGCTGACGAGCACGATTCTCGCCTATGACGAGGGCCCGAAGGTGCTATGCCCCGCCATGAACGTGCACATGTATGCCAATGCCGTGACGCAACGCAATCTGCAGACGTGCCGGGAACTTGGCTGGACGATCGTGGAGCCGGAATCCGGCATGCTTGCCTGTCGCGACATCGGCAAGGGACGTATGGAGGAGCCGGCCGGCATCGAAGCGGCCGTGGCGGATCTGTTGCACGGCGATCTTCCGGACAATTCGCTGCCGTTGAAGGGACGCAACGTACTGGTCACCGCCGGTCCTACGCAGGAACCGCTCGATCCGGTACGCTATCTGACGAATCATTCGACGGGCAAGATGGGCTATGCCATCGCCGAACAGGCGCGGGACATGGGCGCGAAGGTGACGCTGGTGTCCGGACCGGTTTCGCTTCAGGCGCCGCATGGCGTCGATGTCGTCAACGTGCGGAGCGCCCAGGAGATGTTCCGGGCCGTGCAGGATGCGTTTACGAATGCCGACATCACCATCATGGCCGCGGCCGTCGGCGACTTCCGTCCGGCCGAGCGGTCCGCCGAGAAAATCAAGAAAAACGGACGCGAGCGCATTACGCTTGAACTGGTGTCGAATCCCGACATTCTCGCTTGGGCGGGCGCCAACAAACGCGACGGGCAGACGTTGTGCGGCTTCGCCATGGAAACGCAGGATCTTGAAGGCAACGCGGCGAAAAAGCTCGCTTCCAAGCATTGCGACATGCTGGTCGCGAACGATCTTCGCACGCCGGGCGCCGGTTTTGCCGCCGATACGAATGTGGTGACCGTACTTCGGCCGGGATCGATCCCGGAGCGGCCTCATATCGAACATTGGCAGAAGATGAGCAAACGGAACCTGGCCGAACGTATGCTCACGGAACTTGCCGGACTGCATGTCGACATGGCCGGCGAACAGGGTCCCCAGGAATCGTAAAGGAGTTTGGCATGCTTTTGATCGCAGTGGACATCGGCAACACCAACGTCGTGCTCGGATTCATCCACGATGGCAGGATCGCAGGCACGTACCGCATCACCACGAAGGCGAACCACACTTCCGACGAGTATGGTCTGATGATCACGCAATTCCTTAAACTGAGCGGTTTCGCGCCGGGGGATGTAGATGACGTGATCATCTCCTCCGTGGTGCCGAAGGTCATGCATTCGTTCCGCGCGAGCATCGTGAAGTTCCTTGACATCGATCCGATGATCGTGGGTCCGGGCGTCAAAACCGGCATCAATATCCGCATAGACAATCCGAAAAGCATGGGCGCCGACTGCATCGCCGACTGCGCGGGAGCATATTACGAGTATGGCGGACCGATTCTGGTGGCGGATTTCGGCACGGCCACCACGTTCAACTATGTGACGGCCGACGCGTCGGTGATCTGCGGGCTCATCACCACGGGCATCCGAACCGGCGCGGCGGCGCTATGGGATGCGACCGCACAGCTGCCCGAGGTGGAGATCACGCGCCCGAAATCGATTCTCGCCACAAGCACGAAACCCGCCATGCAGGCGGGCCTGTACTATAACTTCCTGGGCGGTATCGAACGCACCATCATGCAGTTCCATCGTGAGATCGACGAGGACTTCCGCGTGGTGGCGACCGGCGGATTAAGCCGCGTGTTCGCCGATGACACCGATATGATCGACATCTACGATCCGGAACTCATCTTCAAAGGCATGCTGCACATCTACGAACGCAACGTACGATAAGCACGGATCGGCCCTGACCGGAGCGACCGATCCGCCGCCTCCCATACATGCGGCCGCATGCTCGGCCTACCGAGCCTACTGAATGGTAAAGCCCTGATTGTTGCCATACTCCTTCAGATCCTTCTGCCACAGCGCAATGCCGCTTTTCAGCTTAAGCCGGTCGGAGGAATCGGTGTTCTTCAAGGCGTCGCCGATGCCGGACGCATCGGTTTCACCACCGGCGGCAATGATGTTCAGCCTATCCTGTTCGCGACGCAGCAACGTGGCCCACTTGTAGGCCTTGCCCACGGTGGAGCGGAAGTCGCTTCGCGCATACACTTCAAAAGGCAGATACTGGTAGCCCGTCGTCACATTCTCGGCGGCTTGGGAAAGCACCCTGTTATATTCCTGCCCGCCGAAATACGGCACTTCGATGCCCCGGTCATCGGTCACCGTGGTCTTGCTGAGGAATTCCGCATCGGACAGGGTATCGTTGTCGGCCGGAAACGCTCCACCATCCACGCGCGTCTTGATGCCATCGGCTTCATGACATGCGTATTCGATGAACCGATAGGACGCTTCGGGCTTACGAGAACGCTGCAGCACGGCGAGCGCCGATCCGCCGTTTTCCGCCGTGGCGGCCTTGCCATCCGGGGTCGGCATCTGGGATACACGCCATAGGCCCGCGGTACCAGGCAAATCCGACATCAGCAATGACGGCATCCACGCTCCGGAGAACATGGATGCAACGGTGCCGTTGCCCACGGCTTCCTTCCATCCGTCGGACCAAGTGCTCAGACTGGTGTTGACCAGCCCCTCATCGATCATTTTCTGCCAGAATTCGGTGAATCTTCTCGTGCCCGAATCATCGGTCAGGTTGATACTCACGTTCTTGCCATCGTTGGACGCGGAAAACGGACGGCCACCAGCCAGCCAGATCATCGCATCGTAGAAACTGGCATCACCGGAATCCGCCGTGATGTATACGCCGATTTCCTTAAGCTTCTTGGCCGCCTCATAATAATCGTCCCACGTACGAATCTTGGAAGCGTCCACTCCGGCCTGCTCGAACACATCCTCATTGTAGAAGAACGCCATCGGACCGGAATCCATCGGCAGTCCGTAGATGCGGCCGTTGAGCTGCACCGATGACCAAGTGCCAGGCGTGAAGAAATCCTGATAGTTATCGGCCCGATCGGTAATGTCGACCAACTGGCTGCTCACCGCATACTGCCGTAGCGCATAGTACTCGAGCTGCACCACATCGGGAGTGCCGTAACCATCCTGAATGGCATTGTTGAGCTTGTCATACCCACTGGTGTTCTTCCAAATCACATGGATGTCGGGGTTCTCCCTTTCAAAACCAGCGATCACCGACTTCATGCTGGGCTCCCACGACCATACGGTGATTTCGGTACGGGTATCCTGGCTGGCTCCGCAGGCCGCGGCGCTCGCCGCCATAATGCCGGCGCAGCAGACAGCAACCAGTCGTTTCACCAGCTTCAGCCTCACGCCCGCTCCCCTCATCCTGTGTTGTGATGTCCTCATTCGCAATACGTTTCGAGTGTACGTCAGACAGTCGAATCCACACTCGCAGATGACAGAAGTTCACAAAAAACAACGTGGGGCGTTACAACATATCCATATGTCGTAATGCCCCACACGCCAATATACTGTAATCGGCTTTTACGAATACAATTCAGTTACTTTACCGTATATCCTTGCTGCGATGCATAATCCTTAAGATTCTTCTCCCAAGCTTGCACGCCTTTGGCAAGAGTAATGGACTTGTCAGTATAAGCCGCACCTACATCATCACCGAATACACCGCGTGCATAAACTTCGAACGGCAGGAACTTATAGCCGGTCGAGACATTAGCCGCAGCCCTAGCTAGCTCTTCGTTAAACTTTTGTCCTCCAAAGTATTCGTGAGCTTTACCATCAGAATCAGTCAGGGCAGTCATATTTAGGAAATCATCGGATTTAAGGGTGTCATTATCCGCGGGGAAAGCGCCTCCATTTACACGTGTTTTGATACCTTTGGCATTGTGGCATGCATATTCGGCAAATTTGTATGCCGCTTCAGCCTTCGCTTTATCATCGGTTTTGACTAGGGCTAGCGAGGAACCACCATTCTCCGCATTGGTTTCGGAGCCATCGGCGGTTGGCATTTGAGTAATACGCCACTTTCCTTCCCCATCAGGCGCACCAGAGAGCAAATTGTATGGCATCCATGCACCGGTCAACAAGGATGCGATGGACCCGTCGTTCAACCCCTTGTTCCAATCGTCAGTCCAGCCAGCGGTCTTCGTATCGATAAGATCATCGTCAATCATCTTTTGCCAGAAATCGATGAAAGACTTGACCTTGGAGTCACCGCTGAGGTTGATAGTGACCGACTGTCCATCAGACCCTGTCGAGAACGGCTTCGCACCAGCCAACCAAGTCATGGAGTCAAAGAAACCAGCATCACCGGAATCAGAAGTGATATATGATCCGGTTGCACGGACTTTCTTGGCTGCATCATAGAAGTCATCCCATGTTTTCACCTGAGTTGGATCAACTCCAGCCTTGTCAAACACATCCTTGTTATAGAACCATGCCATAGGGCCGGAATCCATTGGTAATGCATAGACACCACCGTCGAGGTTCACAGAGGCCCAAGTGCCAGGCGTATAGAAATCGGAGAACTTATCTGCACCAAATTGGCTCAAATCCTCTATTTCATCGCGAATCTGATATTCAGGTAGTGCATAATATTCAATCTGCACCAAGTCCGGTGCCCCCTTGCCTGCGGAAATGGCATTGTTTAAGGCTGTATATTCCGTCTTATTCGTACCGGCATTAGTCACCTTGACTTTGATATTCGGGTTAGCCGCCTCAAAATCTTTGACCGTACGGGCTAGGGTGGAGTCCCAAGACCATACCAGAATCTCGGTCTTACCATCATCTTTCGAGGATCCTGAAGAATTCGACGAGGTGCCGCAGGCAGCAACGCTTGCCAATATTGCTACGGTGCCGGTCAGGGCAATGATTTTCTTAAGTGCAGTGAACTTCATCGTTCTTCCTTCCTTAAACACGACCGCTTCCTTCATCGGTCGGCATTATCGATTGCGGGTCCGTCATTGACCCACTTACGATAGCAACGAGGATAGCATAAAATATATGTTTACGCAAACAAAACGTGAATTACCTATTTTTCAACAACATTGAGATGAAGATGACTTTTTGTTTACTCACGTAAACACGTTATGATTACAGACAATGTTGCACACAATGTTGTTCGCGCAACGTAGGCATTCTATTCTCACAACATTGGAAGGAACTGCGCCATGACCCCTACAACCGGAAGAATCACGGTACAGGCGGACGATGCCGTCGCCGATATTCCCCCACGCATCTTCGGCTCCTTCGTGGAGCATCTCGGCCGCTGCGTATACGGCGGCATCTACGAGCCCGGCCACCCCACCGCCGATGAGAACGGCTTCAGGCAAGACGTCATCGACCTGGTCAGGGAACTGGGCGTGACCTGTGTGCGCTATCCCGGCGGCAATTTCGTCTCCGCCTACAACTGGGAGGACGGCATCGGCCCGCGCGAACTACGCCCGGTACGGCGCGACCTCGCTTGGCATAGCACCGAAACCAATGAAGTGGGCATCGATGATTTCTATCGTTGGAGCAGGAAGGCCGGCACCGAAATCATACTGGCCGTCAACATGGGCACCCGTGGGTTGAAGGCCGCACTCGAAGAACTGGAGTACGTCAACGGCGCACCTGGCACCGAATTGGCCGACCGCCGTGTAGGCAATGGCATTGCCGAGCCAATGGACATCAAGATGTGGTGCATCGGTAACGAGATGGATGGTCCCTGGCAGGTTGGGCATATGAGCCCCGACGAGTATGCGGCCGCCGTGGACCGCGTCGCACATGCCATGAAGCTGGCGGAATCAGGCTTGGAGCTGGTGGCCTGCGGCTCCTCCAGTGCACATATGCCGACCTTCGGCTCATGGGAACGCAATGTGCTCACCAAGGCATACGACAACCTCGACTTCATCTCCTGCCACGCCTACTACTATGAGCGTGGCGCGAAGTCACTGCAGGATTACCTGGCCAGCGCGCAGAACATGCAGCGATTCATCGCCACGGTCGCCGAATGCGCCGACGAGGCCAAGGCCGCGCACCATGGCGATCATGACATCGCATTGTCGTTCGACGAGTGGGGCGCCTGGTATTCCGACGTATGGAACCGGCAGGAGGCCGAGTGGAAGGCACAGTCCGGCAAGGATCTTCATCATGAGCCGTGGCCAAAGGCACCGCATCTGCTGGAAGACATCTACAATGCGGCCGATGCGGTGGTTGAGGGATCGTTGATGATCATGTTGCTCAAGCATTGCGATCGCGTGCGCTCCGCCTCACGTGCACAGCTGGTCAATGTGATTGCGCCGATCATGGCCGAGGAGAACGGACCGGCGTGGCGTCAAACCGTGTTCTATCCGTTCGCCGAGGCGGCGCGCCATGCCCGCGGCACCGCCTATAACCCAACCATCGACTCTCCGGAAGTCGGGACGGAATCGTTCGGTCCGACCAGTGCGCTTGATTCGGTGATCACCTGGGATGACGATTCCCGCACCGGCCTGCTGCTGATGGTGAACCGCGATGCGGTCGACGCGCACGACGTCGTCATCTCATTGGCCGGTCTGCCCGGCTTCGATATCGCCGCTTGCGGTGTGGACAAGGCGATTATGCTACATGACGACGATCCGCATCGCCGCAATACCGCCTACGACCCGACAGCCGTCGTGCCGCGGAGCCTGACCGTTACCGTCGCGGACGGTACCATTTCATCCACTCTGCCGGCAATCAGCTGGGCCGCCGTGGAATTCCACGCATAGACCTTCTGAGCATCGGCAGTCTAAGAACCACCCAAACCACCGACGCTCAGACGCATGCAGCCGTCGGCGGCTTGGGTGTTTCCCAATCTACCGACGGCTATATGTGATTGGCCTGTGTTACTTCCTGAGCACGATTACGCCGTTGGGCCGCACCGTCACCTTGCCATCGCCAACATCGGCAAGAGATGCGATGACCGGCCGGCCATCCTGCATGGCTTCAATCACGGCATGTGTGCGATTGAACAGGAATACGAAGTGCGCCCCGCTCGCCTCGTCGACGCGTTCGACACGTAACAGCCCCGACTCGCTCGCTTCGGGAACCTCCACGCCCAACGAGGAGAACATCATGGGCAGGCTCCTGGCAATGCCATCGCGGCCCAGACGGGCCCCGACATACACCGTACGTCCCTCGCCATATGCGTTGCCGACGATTGCGGGACGTCCGTCCATTCCCGTCCACGGATCATCCTTGAACGAGGCGAGCACGGTGGCATGCTCGCCCACGGACGTGATGACGTCGGCGAAATCATGCGCCGTCGTACCGTTGTCAAGATCGAGGCACTCGGGAGTCCCCGGCCAATCGTCCCCCAATGGAGCGAATTCCTCGACCCTCACGCCGACCACATCACGAATCGACCCCGGATAGCCGCCAAGCCAGATATGATCCTTCTCGTCGGACAGGCCCGTGTAATACGTGACAATCAGCCTGCCGCCGCCCGCCACGTACTCGCGCACACGGCGCGTGGTCTCCTCCGAAAGGATGTACACGCTCGGCAGCACGGCCACCTCGTACTCGTCCCAATTCGAACGTACCGGCACGACGTCGGCGGTCACACCATTGTCCGCCAGCGCACGGAACCATGCGAGAGGCTCGTCGACATGACGGACCTTCTGGGTTGGGGTGGCGGTGTGTTCGCTTGCCCATTCGGACTCATAGTCGTACACCACGGCCACACGGGATTTCGCCAGCCTGGTGCCAAGCAGTCCGTTATCCGCCAGCGCGTTCAGGTCGGAACCCAATTCGCACACGTCACGGAACACCTGCGAGTCCTCACCAGCGTGGGGAAGCATCGCGGAATGGAACTTCTCCGCGCCCGCCTTCGACTGCCGCCACTGGAAATAGCACACCGCATCCGAACCCATCGCCACATGCGCCAGGGAGTCACGCACCAACTGCCCGGGTTCCTTGCGGTAGTTGATCGGACGCCAGTTGACCGCCGAGGTGGAATGCTCCATCAGGAACCACGGGTTCTTGCGCGAGATACCGTCCACTAGGGACGCGGAGAACGCCAGCTCGTCCAGATGCGCCTCTCCCGGAGTGAAGTAGTGGTCGTTGGATACGAAGTCGACCTCGCCACCCCAATCGTCATAGTCCAATCCGGTGCCGCTCGCGGAGACCATGAAATTGGTGGTCAGCGGCAGATCCGGCGTGATTTCGGCCAGCGTATCGCGTTCCGCCATGTAGAACGCCTTGAGCGCGTCGGAGCTGAACCGCTTGAAGTCCAACAGCTTGCCCGGGTTCATGAAGTTGCCCTCGCCGATGAAACGCGGCGGGATGATCTCGGAGAAGTCGTTCATCCGCTGCGCCCAGAACGCGGTGTCCCACGCGTCGTTCACCTTCTCGATCGTGCCATAGCGTTCCTCGCACCACTGTCGGAACGCGCGCTCAGCGTCCTCGGAATAGTCGAACCGGTTGTGGCAGCCGTATTCGTTGCTCACATGCCAAGACACCACATACGGGTTGTCCCTGTAATGTTCGGCCATCGCACGGCACAGTCTCAGCGCGTATTCACGGAACACGGGGCTGGTGGGCCTCCAGTGCTGGCGGGCGCCCGGCTGGCACACATCGCCGCGCTCGTCCTTCCACAGCACCTCGGGATGCGCTTGGGTGAGCCACATCGGCGGCGAAGCGGTAGCGGACGCCAGATCCACGGCGATGCCCGCTTTGCCGAGCTTGTCGATGATGCGGTCAAGCCAGCCGAACTCAT
>OGHW01001711.1_pt1 | contig 16157 bp, 10 predicted proteins | sample 1571641 | NCBI WGS metagenome assembly OGHW01 (sample SAMEA2582066, study PRJEB24529) | metagenome | biome: Human gut stool | place: China | collected 2011 | reverse complement strand
TCCTAATGGGACATTTCGGCTTCACAGCCGATACACACATCCTACATTTCATCCGAGAATTCGGATTGATCTTGTTCGTATTCTGTATCGGTCTTCAGGTGGGGCCATCGTTCTTCTCTTCTTTCAAAAAGGGGGGAATGACATTGAACCTGTTGGCTGTAGGCATCGTAGTGTTAAATATTGCTGTTGCATTGGGGCTTTATTACCTCTGGAACGGTCGTGTGGAACTGCCGATGATGGTAGGTATCCTCTACGGAGCTGTGACGAACACTCCGGGACTTGGTGCCGCCAATGAGGCCCTGAACCAGTTGAGCTACAACGGACCGCAGATTGCACTGGGTTATGCCTGTGCGTATCCGCTGGGTGTGGTAGGTATCATCGGTTCTATCATCGCTATCCGTTACATCTTCCGCGTCAATATGACCAAAGAGGAAGAGAGCCTGAAAACTCAGAGCGGAGACGCGCACCACAAGCCGCACATGATGAGCCTTGAGGTACGCAATGAGTCTATCAGCGGAAAAACACTGATTGAAATCAAAGAATTTCTGGGACGCAACTTTGTTTGCTCCCGTATCCGTCACGAAGGACACGTAAGTATTCCGAACCACGAAACGATATTCAATATGGGCGACCAGTTGTTTATTGTCTGTTCGGAAGAAGATGCTCCCGCCATCACCGTATTTATCGGAAAAGAAGTCGAACTGGACTGGGAGAAGCAGGATCTTCCGATGGTTTCCCGCCGTATTCTGGTTACTAAACCGGAAATTAACGGAAAAACGCTCGGTTCCATGCACTTCCGTAGTATGTATGGTGTCAACGTGACCCGTGTCAACCGTTCCGGTATGGACCTGTTCGCTGATCCGAACCTGATATTGCAGGTAGGTGACCGCGTAATGGTAGTAGGTCAGCAAGATGCGGTAGAGCGTGTAGCTGGTGTTTTGGGTAACCAACTGAAACGTCTGGACACACCGAATATCGTTACTATCTTCGTAGGTATCTTCTTAGGTATTCTTTTAGGAAGTCTCCCGATTGCATTCCCCGGTATGCCGACTCCTCTGAAATTAGGTTTGGCCGGCGGTCCGCTGGTGGTAGCTATCCTGATCGGACGTTTCGGACACAAACTTCATTTGGTGACTTACACCACAATGAGTGCCAACCTGATGCTGCGCGAAATCGGTATTGTGCTATTCCTTGCCAGTGTAGGTATAGATGCGGGTGCCAACTTCGTACAAACAGTTGTAGAAGGCGACGGCTTACTGTATGTAGGCTGTGGTTTCCTGATCACTGTCATCCCGTTGCTTATCATCGGTGCAATTGCAAGACTATATTATAAGGTAAACTACTTCACTCTGATGGGATTGATAGCCGGTAGTAATACGGACCCTCCCGCATTGGCTTATGCCAATCAGGTGACATCCAGTGATGCACCGGCAGTAGGATATTCTACTGTTTATCCATTATCTATGTTCCTTCGTATCTTGACGGGACAGATGATATTACTGGCGATGATGTAAAGCGAACTAATTTAATTAATAAATAAAGCCGACCAAATTCAGAAAGAATTTAGCCGGCTTTATTATTATCGGGATTTTGTTTTCTTCTTCAATTACATTCCAATCTGTAGTTTTTTAGCCACAAACTCTTCCACAAACCGCACCGTCTCTTCAATTCCCAAAGAAGAGGAATCAACACACAAATGATAAGTAGCCGCTGCTCCCCATGTCTTATAACTGTAGTAATTATAATACTCCGAACGTCTCTTATCCGCTTTTTCTATCATCTCTTCTGCCGCCTCCTCATCAATACGATGCATCTGACATAACCGTGCGATACGATCTTCTTTAGTAGCCGAGATAAAGACATTTGCACAACGGGGATGTTCCCGTAAAATATAGTCGGCACAACGTCCGACGAACACACAGGATTTCTCTGCCGCCAGACGACGGATAACATCACTCTGCACCTTAAATAAAGCATCATTGCTCAGACAGTTGGTACATGGCATTGCCCCTTCACTGATGAAAGGAAAACGCATACCGAACAGTCCGCCGATAATGCCTTGCGAGGCTTTTTCATCAGCTTTTTCGAAGAACTCCTTACATAAGCCGCTCTCTTCGGAAGCCAGATTGATCAGTTCCTTATCATAAAAGTCGATTCCCAAACGGGCAGCCAACTTCTCTCCTATTTCTTTTCCGCCGCTACCTAACTGGCGACCGATATTGATAACATAATTACCGCTCATAGTACATTTTGTTTTATGGTTTGATAGCAAACATACGACTTTTTTCTAAAAGATGCACCATTATACAAAAGTTATATTTAAAAGAAGCAATCGGAAAGCATCCTTTTTTCATATATACTCTGCCAATAATACATCTACATGGCACAGGAGTCCGGCTATCACCCACCTATTTTTTCTTCTTGCCCCACTTGGGAGTTATACCGATAAAGAACTCGAAGCTAATTCCCGGCATCGGACGGGATAATACCGAAAGATACTCTTCGTCAAAGAGATTATTGACTGTCCCTTTTAAGGATAAATCTGCCCAACGGAGTGAGAATCCTTTTTCAAGGGTCACGTTGCTCATGAGATAGGGTGGGAGGTGTCCCGTATAGGATACAGCATTACTCGTCATTGTATAACGTTCGCTATAGTAACACCATTTATAAAGAAGCCCCCAACTGCGATATGTCAGCCTGCCTGATAACGTAGCTGAATATTCGGGTATGTATGGTAACTGCTTCCCTACTGACTGGTCAGCCTTGCTCGTAGGTTCACCTTCATTAATAGAAGGAGTCCACGCAAATGTTCCATTTAATCCAAGCTTCCATGCTTTATCAATTGCAACTGCATAATCAGCCTGTACTTCCACGCCATAGGCGTGTACTTTTTTAAGATTAACGGGGGAATAAAATCCCTTCGACGTAGGTAGCCAAATAATCCAGTCGTTTATATGTTGATCGAACCAGGAAGCCGAACCGGATAATGTATAAACATTATCCTTATCCACAGAAAAGGACAGCCCCGTTTCGTAAGTAAATCCACTTTCATTATTCAATGCCGGATTGCCACCCGGCAAAAAATAAAGGTCATTCAATGTCGGAAAACGATAATTACGGGTAATAGAAGCCTTTGCCATTATATTGCCTCTTTTAGAAAGAACATAATCTACAAAAAAGGCAGGAATAACCGGTGCCCATTTAGTCCCGAACATCTCTCCCCGCAGGACCAATGACATACCCAACCGATTGACCGGCTGCCATTTCAATGAGACATTACCCGACAACTCAATACGTCCTTTATCAAAATAAACAATAGAATCATTCTTCCTTCCCTGACCATACTTATCGTTCTTATTATCATCTTTATTCAGATCTTTATCCAAACTATTCACCAAATGCTGATGAGCCGACACACCCGCCGTCAAAAGGAGTTTATCTGAGAAAAAATACTCTCCATCCAACTGCCCGTAGAAAGTATTGACTTTACTACGTGAACGGGTCATTGTAGCCATTATACCATTTCCCAAATCCCGCTTATAGTCGTACGCCAACCATGTATGCACATAACCTCCCCTTGCCGATACTTTCCAGTTTTCACGCGTATGATCCCATGATAAAACACTTCGCAGTGTATGTTCCCGTTGTCGGTTCTCGAAATCCATAAGATCACCCTGATCGGTCGTCAGTAATGCCAGTTCACGGTTAGAATCAGTATACCACGCATTCAGTCCGAAGCGATCACCTTTACCCGTATTGTAATATACCTCCTGTAAAATGTGCAGATCTTTGTATGCACCACTACGATTACGTTCTATGGGATAATACTGTTCGATTATATTATATTTATCATCATAAATATTCTCTTTCTTATCATGATTACGATATTTATAATCATTGGGCGACGACTGATAGACCGCCCGCGTCGAGATCTGCCAATGTTTATCTCCATACTTCAATTGCAGAAACTCATCGAAGGTACTAAATGAACCGATACCTTGAACATATTGCATTCCGAAGCCTTCTTGATGAGCAGGCACTGTAGATAATTTCACCAATCCTCCCAAACCACCACCAGCCATATTCACCGATGAAGTGCCATGCAGCAAAGAAGCGTCATCTATAAAATAAGATGGAATCATCGAAAAGTCAGTCATCCCCAACATTGGATTGTTGATACGCATACCGTTCCATGTTACCTGTGTATGCGAAGCAGACGTTCCCCGAAATGATACAGTAGAAAGCGTGGCACGTCCGTAGCTTTTTACAAAAATAGAAGAATTGAAAGTGAGTATATCCGCCATTGACAAGGCTATATTCTCCTTAAGCACAAGTGAATCAAATCTGGTCTGCTGTACGCCTATATCTTTCATCGGGCGCTTTCCTAAAATTTCCACTTCACGAATGACAATTCCCTTTTCCGCCCAATTCTTATTGTCGCTGCTGTGTTGTTGTCCACTCATTATAGATGGAAGTAATAAAAGAACTCCTACAAACTGCACTAATAATATATTTCTCCTCATATTCTTCTCTACCGATTACTTCCAACAAAATGCTCCGGGAATAATTCCAACATAAAACTCATCCACAAGTTCCCCATCCTCCGTATAGCGATAAATCATCCCCTGTTGCTGATAGTCAATGGCGTCAGCCACATAGACATCTCCGTTTTTCGGACTAACTGTCAACCCATAATACTTCGTATCACGATACTTGAGGAAAGGACGTACGGGAACACGTTCTTCATCGACAGACATACGCCAGATATCTTTGTTAATCCAGTAAAGCTCATCACCCGCACCATTAAGCTGTACTTCCGAAGGAGCATCTCCCAACTGAAACTTAAATTGTTTCTCTATTTTAAATGTCTCGGCATCAATGCGATAAAGCGACGGCTCCTCATATCCGTATGGACTTCCTTTATACCCTCCATCAGTAATCGTCCACATCTTGAAGTTCTTATCCATCACTAGAGAAGTAGGTTGTATACCTACAGTAAGCTGATCTACCACCTTGTCCGTTGTAGTATCTATCTTTAATATACGATTCTGATAAGACCAGCAATTCACATACACATACTTGCCATACTGCACCATTTGCTCTGTCGAGCCTGTTTCCATCGTCATATCCGGACATTCGATATATCCGGTTATCTGATAAGTTTTGGGATTGACAATAAAAATACGATAATCCCATATTTGTGTAATATAAGCTTTCTCATCCGAAATAAAATGAATATAGCGTGGAGAAGTAAGTCCCGTAATGCGTCCCACCTCTTTGAATGTATTGGTGCTAATAGCGAAGATTACATGAGAATTATTCACTACCACCCATCCAATAGTATCCCGGACAATCATTGATTGCGCTACATCACCCAACTTCATCGCATTAGCCCGGTAAAAGATCTCATTCTCCACCTTTTTCGTTTCCGGATCATAATAAGATAAGGTAGCATTACCGTATTGAAAATTCCCCTCATTCATAATGAAAAGTCCATCTCCTGTAGCCCTGAAAGGCTCCATCTTGCCATAATCCCATTTCATACAACCGACAAAAGCCGTCAGACAGAAGACAATAAATAAAACAGAAAGTAAAATTCGTTTCATAATTAAAAGCGAGAAAAGGTTATTAACTAACTTGTCGCATCACTCTTCAGACATCTGCCGGCAAATCAGGATTTGCGACAAATATCAAACATAGCATTTGTACCGACCGGTTGAATGAGGAATCAATTGAATATAGGAATGAACTATACCAGTTGATTTCTACCCGAAAACCCGCGGGTATAAATCTGCAGCGTCAAGGCAGGTCTTCTGACTCGTCCCCATTTATCACGCCTTCCCAGTGATGTCACCAGTGGCAAAGAATGTGATAAACTCATCTCCCGAAAGAGAGGACTTACAGCAGCAGGTACTGTCCCGGATTTTCACCGGATTCCCTTTTCATCGTTTTGGAAGGTTAGACAACTCCAAATACGAACCTTGCAGGTGCAAAGATACTATAATTATACTTCACGCCTCACTTCTCCCCTGTCTTTTTTTTAACAGGAACAAATCTGATGAACAGAATCTTTTAAAATGACGTCACTATGAACATGTATATATGATAAATATAGGATAGATAGTCTTTATAGTGAATTACGAATATTTAAATTCCAAGGATTCTCAATTGTCTCAATCGTTTTTTTATTAATAAGAGAAGCCATCGTGCGTCCCATCAATTTGAAATCAGTAGAAAGAGTAGTAATCCCTCCTGCCAGCACTTCTTTCAAAGGGGTATCATTATAAGATATAATACCGAAATCTTTTCCCGGAACTAACTGCTGACGGTCAGCCTGCTTCAACAAATTGACCAAGTCTCTATCATTAACAACCATAAACACCTCCTGCTTTACAATCTCCCTTCCCTGAATTTCGCCAATGCACTCATGCGTAAAGCCATGCTCTTTACAAAAAGCCCGTAATCCGTCATAACGTTCAAAAGGTTCTTTCGAATCTTTCTGAACCATTACAATATGCTTGTACTTTCGCAAGTTGGACAGACCATACACTAATGCTTCATAAGTATCTTTTTCAAAGTTCTGGAATACAGACGAATATTTCCCTTTCAATTCCGAGTGATAATGATCGAGTAGAAATACGTTTCCGGATAAACTCTCCAGTAAAGGACCAATATCGGCAAATTTGCCGGACATTATAATATAGGTAGTATATTTATGGTTTGCATTATTCACCAAAGTCTCAAACACCTTCCGATTATAGTTATGAAAATAAAGATCAACAGTAGCTGAATTGCCTACTGTCTCCATAAAAGAATTATAAATATCTTCTTTAAATTCATTGAACTCATTGAAAAGCAGAAATATATTGTGTTTGAACGGAACACGCGTACTTACGATATAATACCCGACTCCAGGATTCGATTTAATGATACCTCTCGATTTCAATTCTCGTATTCCGGAAAAAACAGTATCACGAGACAAGCCGTACATTTCTCTAAATTCATTAAGAGAAGGTATCCAGGCACCTTTCTTTAATCGTCCTTCATTAATCCCGTCGATCACATAATCAACTACCAACTTATATTTTGATTTATTGCTTTTCATCGTTCGTTATTTTTGCGCAAAGATACAAATATCACAGCCATACTGGTACGGAGTGGTATGTGTTTTACAACATACAGACCAGTTCGTACTAGTCAAAAAGAATATTCTATCTTTGCGGCAGATTCATCTTCATATAAATTAGAAAGTTAAACATAAAGTTAGAAACATGAAAAGTACAAATCTACTTAAATCCTTGGCAGTTATAGCAACACTATCCGGAACTCCACATAGCGCGGTACAAGGACAGACTGGGAAAGTACAATTTGCGAACATTGAAAACGTAAAAGTGAACGACGCATTCTGGAGCCCCAAATTTAAAACATGGAATGAAGTAACCATCAATGATGTACTAAACAAATTCGAGGGTAAACACACCAACGCCCCGGAACAGCACAATGCTTTCTGTAATTTTGATAAAGTGGCCAAAGGTGAACGTGGCACACAGGGACACTTCGGAGAGCCGTGGTTCGACGGACTTATCTATGAATCGATTCGGGGTATTGCAGATTATCTGGTCATGTATCCGGATAAAGAACTGGAAACACGTATTGACAGATATATCGACCGTATCGAAGCAGCACAAATGACAGAACCAACCGGATACTTAGAGACTTATACACTTCTGAAAGAACCGGAACACCGTTGGGGAGACAATGGTGGTTTCCTCCGGTGGCAACACGATGTGTATAATGCCGGCATGATGATTGAAGCCGCTGTGCATTACTACAAAGCAACCGGAAAAACCAAACTGTTGGAAGTCGCCACCCGCTATACAAATTACATGGCAGACTATATGGGACCAGCACCCAAGAAAAATATTGTTCCCTCTCACTCCGGCCCGGAAGAAGCCATTATCAAACTATACTGGCTATTCAAAGAACAACCGGAACTTAAAAAACAATTATCAGTGTCCGTAAATGAAGACGCTTACTGGAAGCTAGCTACTTTCTGGATTGAAAACAGAGGGCATCATTGTGGCTATCCTTTATGGTTGACTTGGGGCAATGGCAAATCCGAAAAATGGATCAGAGATGCCCAATATAATGCTCCTGAGCATGGCGAGCATAGTCGTCCGACATGGGGAGATTATGCTCAAGACTCAATTCCGGTATTTGAGCAACAAACCATTGAAGGACATGCCGTACGCGCCACACTATTAGCAACTGGTATCACTACTGCCGCTTTGGAAAATCATTCACCTAAATATATAGAAACAGCCAAGCGCCTTTGGGACAATATGACCGGTAGACGTATGTTCATCACAGGAGGAGTCGGCGCTATCCACGAAGACGAAAAATTCGGTCCAGACTTTTTCCTTCCTCCGGGTGCCTATCTGGAAACTTGTGCTGCCATTGGCGCCGGATTCTTTAGCCAAAGAATGAACGAGCTAACCGGTAAAGGAATGTATATGGACGAACTGGAACGCGTTCTATACAACAGTTTGCTTACCGCAGTTTCACTCAAAGGAGACAATTATACCTATCAGAATCCCTTAAACGCAGAGAAACATAATCGTTGGGAATGGCATGGTTGCCCTTGCTGTCCTCCAATGTTCTTGAAAATCACATCTGCTCTTCCGGGATTCATCTATGCATCAGACAAAAAAGGAGTTTATATTAACCTGTTCATAGGCAGTGAAACAGAAATCAAGCTTTCTTCCAAAAACAGCGTACAATTAAAACAAGAAACATCCTACCCTTGGAAAGGCAAAGTCAATATTTCCGTAAATCCACAGAAAACAGACAAATTTCCGATTAAAGTACGTATCCCGGGATGGGCACAAGGCATTGAGAATCCATACGAGCTTTATCAATCAAACTTAAAAGGAGCGCCCCAACTGTTCGTCAATGGGAAATCTGTTCCAATTAAAATCGTTGACGGTTATGCCGAAATCAATAGAAAGTGGCAGAAAGGAGACCTAATCGAGCTTGAACTACCTATACAACCCCGCATCATCACCGCACATACTAACACAAAAGATTTGAGCAACACAGTTTGTATAGCTTCCGGTCCTATCATCTACTGTTTTGAAGACGTAGATAATCCGGATTTCAAAGATTTCCGATTAGACACAAATGCTCCATTGGAAATCATTTATCAAAAGGACTTACTGAATGGAGTGAATATAATCAAAAGTAACGGAAAAACGACTGCTATTGCTATTCCTTACTACTCGATAACTAATCGTAAAAGAGATAGCAGTCATAAAGTATGGGTACCTAAACTCTAAATTAAGTTGTGAAGTTGTAAAGCAAACAATACCGGCACAGCCAACGTGAACGCCGTAGTATTCGTCAAATAACTTTCCGCATCAATACTGAAAAGTTAGATTCAATACATTCACCTCCCAGCGAAACTTTCTCGTAAGGGAGGTGAATTTTCTTCTTTTTTACTACTTTTGTCCTCAGATAAAAACATCCGTATGAAATTTAAATCCATTATTTCAACTATCACGCTATTATGCCTCCTTTCTTTGGCAAGCTGCGTATACAATAAAAAAACTTCTTTGGAAGCATTCAAGCAAGACGTATACATGCCCGAATATGCTACCGGATTCAAGATACTGGGCGCAAAGAATGCCCAAAGCACCTTGATACAAGTATCCAACCCGTGGCAGGGAGCCAAAGATGTAACAATGTCCTACTTCATCTCCCGCAATGGTGAGCTCCCCCCCGCAGGATTCACCGGACCGACCATCCCTGCCGGAGCCCAACGCATCGTATGTATGTCTTCTTCCTACATCGCCATGCTCGACGCACTGGGACAGATGAACCGCATCGTCGCCGTATCCGGCATCAATTACATAGCCAATCCCTACATCCTCGCTCACAAAGATTCTATCAAGGACATGGGTCCTGAAATAAACTACGAGCTGTTACTGGGATTAAAGCCGGACGTCGTACTGCTATATGGCATCGGTGATGCCCAGACAGCCGTGACAGACAAGCTGAAAGAACTCGCTATCCCTTATATGTATGTAGGAGAATATCTGGAAGAGTCACCGCTTGGCAAAGCCGAATGGCTGGTTGCCCTCTCCGAACTGACAGACAGCCGTGACAAAGGCATCGAAGTATTCAGTGAAATCCCCAAACGCTATCAGGCACTGAAAGACCTTACCGCATCCGTAGAGCATCACCCTACCGTGATGTTCAACACCCCGTGGAACGACAGCTGGGTGATGCCTTCCACCCAGAGCTATATGGCACAACTGGTCACTGACGCAGGAGCCGACTATATATATAAGGAGAACACCTCCAACAGCTCCGCCCCCATCGGCCTGGAAACTGCCTACGGACTGATACAAAAAGCAGACTATTGGATCAATGTAGGCACGGCATCCACACTGGACGAACTGAAAAACATGAATCCCAAGTTTGCCGATGCCAAATCTGTCCGTGATAAAACAGTTTATAACAACAACCTGCGGATAACCGCCACAGGAGGCAATGACTACTGGGAATCGGCAGTCGTACGTCCGGACGTCGTATTGCGTGATCTGATTCATATCTTTCATCCCGAACTTGTATCCGACTCAACCTACTATTACAGACATCTAGAATGAAGCAACCTCGTAGACACACCACTCTTTTATTCATCACTTTGGGAATAATCGCCGTAGTCTTATTATTAATAGATATGGCGACAGGGGACACTTATATCCCCATCCCCAAAGTATGGGCCGTACTGACGGGAGGCGAATGCGACGAGATGACACGCAACATCCTTCTCTCCATCCGCTTTATCCGGGTAGTAGTAGCAGGGTTGATAGGTATCGCCTTGTCGGTCAGCGGCCTGCAAATGCAGACCGTTTTCCAGAACCCGCTGGCAGACCCTTATCTGCTGGGAGTCAGTTCCGGTGCGGGACTCGGAGTGGCGTTGTTTATATTAGGTGCCCCGTTGCTAGGCTGGGCAGATTTCCCACTTTTGCAATCCGCCGGCATCGTAGGTTCGGGCTGGATAGGGACCGCCGTCATCTTGCTGGGCGTAGCCATCATCAGCCGGAAAGTAAAGAATATACTGGGCGTACTGATCATGGGAGTCATGATAGGCTACGTAGCGGGAGCCATCATCCAGATATTGCAGTATCTAAGTTCGGCGGAACAACTGAAAATGTTCACCCTGTGGTCAATGGGATCGCTCAGCCACATCACAGCCGGACAGCTGTCTATCATGATACCGGTTGTGTGCATAGGTCTGCTGCTCTCCGTAGCCTGCATCAAGTCACTGAACCTGCTCTTGCTTGGCGAAAACTACGCACGCACGATGGGCATGAGCATCAAACGCTCGCGGACGCTTGTCTTCATCTCTACAGCACTGCTGACAGGAACAGTCACCGCCTTTTGCGGCCCCGTAGGATTCATCGGACTGGCAGTGCCGCACATCACCCGGCTGCTGTTTGATAACGCCGACCACCGGATACTGATGCCGGGCACCATGCTGACAGGACTTATCGCCATGCTGATATGCGACATCATCGCCAAGAAATTCCTGCTGCCGGTGAATTGTATCACCGCACTGCTGGGAGTTCCGGTTATTTTATGGGTAATAGGTAAAAACTTGCGTATATTCAAATGATTCAACTCAAAGACCTGACACTGGGATACGAACAGCGTACGCTGCTGGAAAAAGTCTCCGCCCACATCACGGGAGGACAACTCGTCGCACTGCTCGGCAGAAACGGCACAGGAAAAAGTACACTGCTGCGTGCCGTCATGGGACTGGAAAAGCCCCAAAACGGAGAGATTATCCTGCACGGGAATAACATCGCTTCACTGAAACCGGAAGAACTGGCACGGAACATCAGCTTCGTCACCACCGACAAAGTGCGCATTGCCAACCTGCGATGCAGAGACGTCGTCGCACTGGGACGTGCTCCCTATACCAACTGGCTCGGTCAGCTGCAAGGAGAAGACAAGGAGAAGGTGGACAACGCCATGCACCTGGTAGGCATGGACAGTTATGCGGAAAAGACGATGGACAAAATGTCCGACGGAGAATGCCAACGCATCATGATAGCCCGTGCCCTTGCACAGGACACTCCTGTCATCCTGCTCGACGAACCTACCGCCTTCCTTGACTTGCCCAACCGCTACGAACTCTGTCTGCTTCTCCGGAAGCTGACGCAAAAGGAAGGAAAGTGTATCCTGTTTTCCACACACGACCTGGACATCGCTCTCTCACTTTGCGACACAATCATGCTGATTGATAATCCTCAACTCTACAGCCTGCCTACCAATGAGATGATAACGAGCGGACATATAGAAAGACTGTTCCATAACGAGTCAATCACATTTGACGCACAAGCCATGAAAATAAGAATCAGATAAATATCCCATATCCTGATTAAACAAAAACAAGCATGACAGGCGGAAATTATCAAATGATAATTTTAATCTCCTTACATCCATCTACCTTTGCAGATGTTTTCAACAAACTAAAAATAAGAAGTTATGAAAGATAGTATTGATTTCGGTAGTATGGACATCTCCACATTGTTTCGTAAGTTATTAGTTCCTACGGTACTGGGAATGGTATTCTCAGCTATATTCGTTATTACAGACGGCATATTCGTAGGTAAGGGAATAGGCAGTGACGCCCTAGCTGCCGTCAATATAACAGCTCCACTTTTTATGATCGCAACAGGCATCGGACTAATGTTCGGAGTCGGAGGCTCAGTAGTCGCTTCCATCTATCTGTCTCAAGGTAAACGCAAGGCAGCAAATATCAACATTACTCAGGCTCTTGTATTCTCTACGTTCATCGTATTAGTGATGTCTGCTTTATGTTTTTGCTTCGTAGGGCCATTGGGATGCTTACTCGGAAGTTCAGACAGATTATTGCCTCTTGTCATAGAATATATGATCTGGTATCTACCCTTCCTCGTATTCTATGAGTTATTGAGCACAGGCATGTTTTTCATCCGGCTGGACGGATCTCCCAATTATGCCATGATGTGCAATGCCATCGCAGCTATATTCAATATTATATTCGACTATATTTTCATCTTTGAATTTGGCTGGGGAATGATGGGTGCTGCCTTTGCCACCAGCCTGGGAACAGTAGTAGGTGGATTGATGACTGTAATCTATCTTACGCGGTTCTCCCGCAACATTCATTTGCATCGCATCAAGCTAAGTTTGAAAAGCCTGATGCTAACGCTCCGTAACGGTGGCTATATGATAAAACTGGGAACTTCCGCTTTCATCAGTGAGGCTTCCATCGCCTGTATGATGTTTTTGATAGGCTTTATTAACACAAGGCGAATCGCAACCACAAGGCTGACGGCCATCAAAATACAGCTGGCATACAAAATAACCAGTGCGCCGCCGATGCTGACGCTGCCGTCTTGGATAAAAAAGCCGTGGTCAGCCTCCAATACCACCAGCACCGTCGCAACGGTCAGATTCAGTGTAACGATGAAAAACAGGTTCAGCACCAGCAGCATTGTCAAATTTACGGTGCGCACGCAGTCGCGCAGCTTGTTTACAAATTGTGCCATATCACACCTTCTTTATAGCACGGTAGCCGATGCCGCGAATGGTCTGTATCTCAAACTCCGGCCAATCGTAAAAGCGGGTGCGCAGCCGATTGATATGAACATTTACCGTTTTGTCGTCACTTTCGCTGTCCATGCCCCAGATCTCATCCAGCAGCTCCAGCCGGGTAAAGGTCCTTTCCGGGTAAGCCAGCAGCTTGTACAGGAGGTTGAACTCCTTGGGCGGCAGCCCCTGCGCATCGTGGCCGCGCCGCACGGTGTGGGTGTCGTAGTCCAGCTCGACATCCCCTATCGTGATCCTGTGCTCATCCACGATGCGGGCGCGGCGCAGCAGAGCCTTGATGCGCAGCACAAACTCCTGCCGGTCCGGCGGTTTTGTCATATAATCATCAGTGCCAACGATAAAACCCGTGTGCTTGTCCTGCGGCATATCCTTGGCCGTCAGCATTAAAATAGGCAGCATGCTGCCGCTTTCCCGGATGGTCCTGGTCAGGGTAAAGCCATCCATCCGGGGCATCATCACATCGCAGAGCAGCAGGTCTATATGGTTGTGGTCGAGCATTTCCAGTGCCTGCACACCGTCGGCAGCAATCAGCGGCTCATAGCCCTCTCGCTTTACGATGGCGCCAAGCAGACGCGCCGTGCTGGGGTCATCCTCGGCAATCAAAATACGAAACATCGTGTACCCTCCTTAGGGCAATACCGCACAATTCCCGCCTAACGGCTTAAGCACCGCTCCGGCGGATCTCCGCGCCAAGAGCCGCCGCAAGCGGCGGTTGCGCTCCGAAGCGCCTCGCTGCGGCTCGGTGTGCGGCACGGCATCTGCGTTGCCAAAATGCTCGATAATACACAAAGTATTATCTGCGCTTTTGGCTTAGCAGCTGCCGCACCTCGCTCGCCGTATCGGCACTTAGAATTATGCGGTATTGCCTTAATCCTGTCGATTTTGTAGACCTGCCCTTTATCAAAAATAATTTGCAAGGGTCGCAATCGTCCCTCGGTGCTGAAGCGCACATCGACTTCCACATAGCGCTTTTCTCGTTGAATCATTTACGATGCCTCCTATGCCGTATGAAAATACCCGACCAGGTGGATGTTGTGGTCGTCGTAGGCGTTGATGCCTCCCAAAACGGGGTCTGTGTATACGACCGCCCTCTGCACACTGCGGTAGCCGTACCGCTGGCGCAGCGTGTCCACTGCTCTGTCGATGTGTTCCAGCTTCTCGCGCTTTTCCTCGTTGGAGAAAAAGCCCAATTGTACTGCACAGTCTGCGGGGCAAAAGGTCGGCACCGCGTACACCGATGCCGCGCAGGGGCTTTGGCCACGAATAATTGCGCTTGAATAAATCAAAGGCAATGCGGGCAATTTCTATGCTTACATTGGTGGGGTTATCCAGTTTTCGGCGGCGCGTAAAGCCGGACAGTTCATTGTCCCGCACATAAATCTCCACTACATTGCACTTGCTGCCGAGGTCGCGCATACGCATGGCAACGCTTTCGGAGAGCAGCACCAACATCAGCCATACATCCTCATCTGTGGTCAAATCGCGCGGCGTTGTAGCACTGTTGCCAACGCTCTTGATGGCGGTATGCGCATTTTGTTTGGCAACAGGGGTCTGATCCAGCCCCCGCGCAAATGCAGAGAGCGTATAGCCCATCACACCAAACCAACCCTTGAGGACTTCAGGGTTCGTTTCCGCAAGCTGACCGATGGTGCGGATGCCGTAACTGCCGAGCTTGCGCTGTGTGGCATTACCCACATACAAAAGGTCACCCACCGGCAGCGGGTAGACAATTTGCTTATAGGTATCAGGCTCGATGACTGTTATGGCATCGGGCTTTTTATAATCGCTGCCGAGTTTTGCGGTGATTTTATTAAAAGAAACGCCAATCGAAACGGTAATTCCCAGCTCCCGTTTAATGCGTGCACTGATTTCCTTGGCAATTTTTACAGGGCCCCCGAACAATCCCAGACTGCCCGTAATGTCCAGCCACGCCTCATCCAAGCCGAAGCTCTCCACTTGGTCGGTGTAGTCACGGAATATCTCGCGCACATAGCTGCTGTACTTCTGGTACTTGCCGTAACTGGCGGGAACCACGATCAGGTCGCGGCAATGTTGCTTGGCTTCCCATATTGGCATCCCTGTTTTCACACCCATCCGCTTGGCGGGATAGCTTGCGGTGAGAACGATACCGTGCCGCGCCTCCGGGTCACCGCATACGGCAATGCTTTTCCCGCGCAGTTCCGGGTGTTCCTGCATTTCAACGCTTGCGTAAAAGGAATTGCAATCGCAATGCAGTATATGCCGCTGTCCCATATCGTTCCCACCTCCTATACGCCTATTGTGGCACCACAATGTTTCACTTTCAAGTACTATTTACTAAATAGCAAATGAAAATCCGTGTAATTGTACACTTGACTTACCATACAAAAAGCGGTACAATATAGTTGAGGTGATATACCGTGAGCAACTGGAATAAGCGTATCCGTGCCGCGCGCGAGGCACAGAAGATGACCCGCGAGATGGTCGTACAGAAAATGCAGCAGTTCCTGCCG
>OGHW01001708.1_pt1 | contig 16232 bp, 9 predicted proteins | sample 1571641 | NCBI WGS metagenome assembly OGHW01 (sample SAMEA2582066, study PRJEB24529) | metagenome | biome: Human gut stool | place: China | collected 2011 | reverse complement strand
GCTTATATTTGTCGTCCGTTCGTCACCAACTAATATTCAATTAAACAACAATATTCCTACTTAGTTCCTGTAGAACCGAATCCGCCATCTCCACGAACTGTATCACTTAATTCCTGCACTTCATTAAAAGCAGCTGTTATATAAGGAGCAAGTACAATCTGTGCAACTCTGTCACCTGGTTCTATAGTAACAGCAGCATCAGAGTGGTTGTGTAGGGCAACTATTATCTCTCCCCTGTAGTCAGAATCAATAACACCTACTTTGTTGGCAGGAGCAACACCCTTTTTGCATGCCATACCGCTTCTTGCATAAATAAGACCAACAAGACCAGCGGGTATCTCCATGGCAATACCTGTTTTGATGAATTCAGTTGTGCCAGGTTTTATAGTGACTGCTTCTGTCATACCTGAATAAAGGTCTGCACCAGCTGAGTATTCAGTTCCGTAAGTTGGTATAATGGCATCAGGTGTAAGTTTTTTAATATTTACATTTTGTTTCATAAAAATAAATCCTCATTTCTATATATTGTGATTAGCATAAATAGCTTTAGTAACCATCAGCTATGACTACATGCCCCTCCTTAAGCGAGGTCTGTACATCAATAGTTCTCTGGTTAGATGATCCTTTGAATTTTAACATCATATCCTTTAGTTGTTCAACAAACTTCCCATCAACACATATGTCGATAAAAGACAGCATTCTTGCAGTCTCTGGGTATGTGTTATACATACGCTCCATAATATCTTTATCAAACAGATAGCCTGTAAAACACCATATATTCTTATCAGGATATACCTGTTTTACTCTTTCTAATAAAGGAAGAAGTCCTTTCTGGTTAGCTGGTTCGAAGGGCTCACCACCAAGAAGAGTTAATCCTGCTATATAAGAAGGCTTCATTGATTCTATTATTTCATCAATAGTTTCATCAGTAAATGGCATGCCATAATTAAAATCCCATGCAACCTCGTTAAAGCAACCCTTACAGTGATGAGTGCAGCCGCTTACAAATATACTTGTTCTTACGCCGGGACCATTGGCAATATCATTATATTTTATTTCAGCATAATTCAAAGTGTACAGTCCTTTCTGTGAATAAATTTACCTTCATGCTTAGTACTGATTGCTAACTTAAAGCAGGTAAAGGTCAATTAATATGTATAATATCATAAAAAGGACAATCTTAACAGTAGTTAGCAGATATTAATGTGAGTATAATAAGATATAAGTTAAATGCGAAAAAAAACCGGTAAAAACCCATATTAATACAGTTTTGTTGTGTTAAAAATGGTTTGCACAGTGGAATAACAAGGAGGAATAAAGCATGTTAGATATTTATCTGGATAAGTTATATAGGTATCCAAGGATTCAGGAATGCGTCAGCGTAGCAGTTCCATTTAAGAAAGGTGAACTTAAAAGCATATCAGAGATAGCAGTATTACAGAATGGAAAGGAATGTATTATACAGCCTGAAGTGACATCAAGCTATGATGATGGAAGTGTTAAGTTTCTGTTTATAAGCTTTATGGCAGATCTCCCAGCTAACAAACGCACAAAAGTGATTCTTTCTGTAAGCAGTGAGGAGTATGATAAAGCTGTAGAAGCTTCTAAGCTGTCTTATGATAATCCGATAGAAAAGGCTGAAAATGTACACAAAGCTGCAGTGTGTGTAAAGAAGACAGAAGCAGGTTATACAGTAAACAGTGGTGAATTAGAGTTTGATGTATCTGATAACTCTGAAAGTATATTTACAAGGTTAGTTGATGGAAGAAAGATATATACCGAAGAGAACTTTGAAGGACCGGTTTTAAAGGATCGAGAAGGAAATGATTATAAGATGTCTATAGGAGAGTGGCGTGTAGTAAAGCCAGGTCCTGTAGAGGTAACACTTTCAGCTAAGGCTTATAATGTTGTTGAGGCTGATAAAGATGAAAATAAAACTGATAAAGGCGGAAATACAGCTTCTATAGATAAAGAAGATATAAAATATAAGAAAATAGAGTCTGAGATACGAATCACAGCCTATGCAGGAAAACCATGGGTAAACATATCATATAGAATAATCAATACATCAGACGAGGAACTTAATATAAAATCACTTGTATTTTATATTAAGAAATCAAAGGACAGCAGAATAACAGATAAGCTTGTACATATAGATATGGCATCTGGCAACGATTCAACTGGATGTGGGGATATTCTTACAGACAATTCTAATAACAATGGACCTATATTTATGACAAGAGGAATAGGAGAACTTGATATGATAGAACACAGGACTCCTGTTTCAGATATCAGAACTATGGTTGCCACTTCAAACTATAAGACAAGCTTTATCATAGGTAAGAATGGTGAAGAAGTAAATGAGACGATAGATGACAGCTATCTTATAAAAGAGGCTAATGAACATTATGCAGAAGTGTTATATGGAACATTTATGGCTGACTATACAGATTCTGATGATGGCTTCTGCGTAACAGTGCATCAGGCACAGCAGAATTATCCTAAGGCAATCAAGTCATGCGCAGAGGGTGTAGCGGTCATGCTTGTGCCAGAAGGTGTAGGTCAGATTACTATGCAGTCAGGTATGGCAAAAGAACAGAACTTCCTTATACACTGGCATAGTCCGGAAACTCATATATGGGAGATAGACAACAGAAGTCTTATATATCAGATGCCAGACAGACCATATATAGCACCTCAGATATTTAAAGAGTCTGGTGCAATGCTTGATGTATTTCCTGACAAATATGATGAAGATGTGGAAATAGCACTTATGGCAAAAGCAGATGGACATTCAAGATGCTATGGTATGCTTAACTGGGGTGATACAGTAGATATGGGCTACACAGTCCAGGGAAGAGGTGGCGGAAAGCCGGTCTGGAGCAACAATGAATATGACTATCCGCATGCCTGCGCACTTATGTATGCAAGAACAGGAGTAAGAAGATTCCTTGATTATCTGATAGTAGCAGCAAAACATTGGATGGATGTTGATGTATGCCACTATAGCAGCAATCCTTTAAGAATCGGTGGACAATGGGAGCATACAGCAGGGCATTGTAAGAATGGTGTTATGGTATGCTCACATGAATGGGTTGAAGGTCTTCTTGATTATTATCATTTTACAGGAGATGAGAGAGGATATGAGACAGCTGTTGGAATCGGTGAAAATGTCTTAAGACTTCTTGAAACTCCGATGTATCAGGTGCCAGGTGAAGCCAATGCAAGGGAAACAGGCTGGGCACTTCGTACACTTATAGCACTTTATGTAGAAACTAATGATAAGAAATGGCTTGCTAAATGCGACTGGATCATAGACAGCTTCAAGAAATGGGAAGAAGAATATGGAGACTGGTTATCACCATACACAGATAATACAGCAATAAGAGTAGGTTTCATGATATCAGTTGCAGTCGGAAGTGTTATGAGATACTACAGAGTATTCCCAAGAGAGGATGTAAAACAGATGTTAATACATGCGGTGGATGATCTTGTAGAGAACTGCTATATGGATAACGGACTGTTCTACTATAAGGAACTTCCTAGTCTTGCAAGAAATGGTAACAACACACTTCTGCTTGAGTCACTTGCGATAGCTTATGAGCTTACAGGAGATGCCTCATATTTGAAGTACGGACTTAAAACATTCAGAAAAACCATAAATGAAGCATCTGGTGGAGCAGTAGGTATAAAGACAATAACAGACGATGCGGTTATATGTAAGGGTGATTCAGGAAAAAGCTTCGCACAGAGCTTTATACCACTGACTACATTTTATAATGCTATAAGTAAGAATGATATGAGCTTCTAATTGTTCCTGTTATAATTAATCGTACAATCTAGTACATTAATAGATTATATAAAATAAGAGAGCCTCTGTAATGGTAGTATTTATTAATTATACAGTAATTATTATCATTACAGGGGCTTTTGTATCAGGTAGAAGCTTAAATAGAACTTATAATTCAAGCTTAAATTGAACTTATAAGTGACATTTGGGCATTGATATGTTAAACTGAAATAAATCTGTAGATTTTAAATAGCATGATGTATGAATATAGTAAGACATATAAAATATTCAAGATTAAACACGCACAGAAAAGAAGTTTAGTGATAAATGAGCGTAGAAAAGAGGATTAGTGTGAAAAATAAGATTTTTCACACGCAAGAATGGAGGATTATTATGAGAATAGGTATCAGAGCACATGATGTTGCATATGCACCACTTGATGAGCTTATCCCTAACATACATAAGCAGGGATTTCATTGTATGCATATAGCACTTTCGAAGTCTATAAAGGAGTTTAAGCCGGGAGTTGAGACTATGACACCTGGACTTGCTATGTATATTAAGGAGTTATGTGCAGAGAATAAGGTTGATGTGGCAGTTCTTGGATGCTATCTTAATCTTTGCAATCCTAATCCTGAAAAGCATAAGGAGATAGTCGAGAAGTATAAAGCACATATAAGATTTGCAAGTATACTTGGATGTGGAGTTGTTGGAACAGAGACAGGTGCTGTCAATGAAGAGTACAAGTATGAACCAGCGAATCATTCAGATGAGGCACTTCAGTGTTTTATAGATAACCTAAGACCTATAGTTAAATATGCAGAACAGTTTGGCGTTATAGTAGCTATAGAGCCTGTATGGAAGCATATAGTCAACACAGTTGAGAGGGCAAGAAAGGTGCTTGATGCTATAGATTCTCCAAACCTTCAGATTATATTTGACCCTGTTAACCTTCTTTATACAGGAAACATTGATAAACAGGATGAGATTATAGAAAAGGCATTTGACCTGTTATTAAAAGATATCGCAGTAGTCCACTGCAAGGATTATGTAGTTGAGAATGATGAGCTTAAGTCAATAGCAGCAGGAACAGGTGGGCTTAATTACCCACTTCTGCTTAAGAAAATCAAGGAACATAAGCCATATGTTCATTGTACACTTGAGAACACTGTTCCGGAAAATGCAGTGGCAACAAGAGAATTTATGGAAAAGTTATACGCTGAGGTATAACAGGTGCAAAGATGGAAAGCTATTGCCATATAGAATATATCGCTTCAATGCAGGTGTTCTTATGATAAGCACGAATAATAAATAAAATATAATAAGGCAGTCTTAGTATTGTTATATAAGCAGGAATGAATCAATTATGTCAAATGAACCATGTCAAATGAATTGATTATTATAAATGAATCAACCATGACATTTTGACCCGACATCATATAATAATACAACAACAGATTGCACACCCGGATTATAGATACACGAGGGGAGAGATTATATGCCAGAGAGCAATATAGAATTAGCAGGAAACAAGAATATTAAGACAAGCAAAGTAGAAAAATCAGTGGATACGCCGGCGGATTTTACAAGCCCGGAGGAGCTTTATAATGACCTTATAGAAAAAGTTAAAATGTACCATCCATCATCTGACCTTTCAGATATAGAACGTGCATATAAGGTTGCAAAAAAGGCTCATGAAGGCCAGTTTAGAAAGTCAGGTGAGCCATATATTATACATCCACTTTGTGTTGCTATTATATTAGCAGAGCTTGAGCTTGATAAAGAGTCTATTATAGCTGGTCTTTTACATGATGTTGTTGAAGATACTGTTATGACAAGTGAAGATGTGGCAAAAGAATTCGGCGATGAGGTTGCACTTTTGGTAGATGGTGTTACAAAGCTTACACAGCTTAACTATCAGCATGACAAGATAGAAGTGCAGGCAGAAAACTTAAGAAAAATGTTTCTTGCTATGGCTAAGGATATAAGAGTTATCCTTATAAAGCTTGCCGACAGACTTCACAATATGCGTACAATGCAGTACCAGTCACCAGCAAAGCAGGTGGAAAAGTCCAGAGAGACTATGGATATATATGCTCCTATAGCACATAGGCTTGGTATATCTAAGATTAAGGTAGAATTAGATGATCTTTCCATGAAATATCTTATGCCTGATACTTACAATGACCTTGTAAAGCAGGTGGATATCAACAGACCGGGCAGAGAAGCATTTATAAAGAGTATAATCAAGGAAGTCGGTATGCATATAAGCAATGCCGGCATAGAAGCAGAGATAGATGGAAGAGTTAAGCATTTCTTCTCAATCTATCGAAAGATGGTTAACCAGAATAAGACACTTGATCAGATATATGACATATTTGCAGTGCGTATTAAGGTTGATACAGTTAAAGACTGTTATGCAGCTTTAGGTGTAATACATGAGATGTACAAGCCTATTCCAGGAAGATTCAAGGATTATATAGCTATGCCTAAGCCTAACATGTATCAGTCACTTCATACAACGCTTATAGCATCCAATGGTCAGCCTTTTGAAGTACAGATAAGAACATATGAAATGCATAGAATAGCAGAATATGGTATTGCAGCTCACTGGAAGTATAAAGAAGGCAAAACAGGTGAGACAAACAAGAGTGAAGAAGCCAAGCTTAGCTGGTTAAGACAGATACTTGAATGGCAGAGAGATATGTCAGATAACAAGGAATTCTTATCATCGATTAAGAATGACCTTAACCTGTTCTCTGATTCAGTATACTGCTTTACGCCTACAGGAGATGTAAAGACACTTCCAGCAGGTTCTAACCCTATAGACTTTGCTTACAGTATTCATAGTGCTGTAGGCAATAAGATGGTAGGTGCAAGAGTTAACGGAAAGCTTGTTAATATTGATTATGAGATAAAAAATGGTGACAGAATCGAGATTATAACTTCACAGAACTCAAAGGGACCAAGCCGTGACTGGTTATCTATGGTTAAGTCCACACAGGCACGTAACAAGATTAACCAGTGGTTTAAGCAGGAGCTTAAGGAAGACAATATAATAAAGGGTAAGGAGCTTATATCTAACTATTGTAAAGGAAAGGGTATAGTTCTTTCAGAGATAAATAAACCTGAATTCGTAGAGAAGGCTTTAAGAAAATATGGCTATAAGGACTGGGATTCTATTATGGCTGCCGTTGGACATGGAGCTTTAAAAGAAGGACAGATAGTCAATAAGCTTAATGAAGAATACTTAAAGACAAAGAAGTCTGAGATTACAGACAAGCAGGCACTTGAACAGATAGCAGCAAGTGAAAGCAAAGAAAAGGAGAAGGACAATAAAAAGGGCAAGGGTGGAATCGTTGTTAAAGGAATCCACGATGTTGCTGTAAGATTCTCAAGATGTTGTAATCCTGTTCCAGGTGATGAAATAGTAGGCTTTGTTACAAGAGGAAGAGGTATCTCAATCCACAGAACAGACTGTATCAACATACTAAACTTCCCGGCAAGTGAGCGTGCAAGACTCATAGAAGCAGAGTGGGAACAGACAGAGAACAAAGATGAAAAATACAGTGCCGAGATTAACATATTTGCAGGTAACAGAAAAGGTCTTATTGTTGATATATCAAGATTGTTTACAGAAGCTAACATAGATGTAAGATTCATGAACAGCCGTGTAAACAAGAAGAATATTGCAACTATTAACTTAGGATTTGTGGTATCAGGTAAGGAAGAGCTTAACAGACTTATCGACAAGCTAAGAAAAATAGATGGTGTCACAGATATTGAGAGAGCTACGGGCTGATAAAGACAAGTACCGGCAGAAAAGGTATTATCTGAATTCAGATAATGCAGAAGCTTGTGTACAGTGGATATAGCAATAGAGAATGTAAATAACAAACATAATGTGTAAAATATAGCGTATAAATGTCATAGTTTAGAGCCGTTGTCGGGATTATTCTTGATAACGGCTTTTTGATAGCATATAATGATATTACGATGATATATAGATTCTTATAAATTGCGAAGCAATGGGTCCGAATGTATGCATCAATCGGTGGCAAATATTAAAAATAATAATATAAAGAAAAGGAAAAGTTATGTATAAAATAGATTCAAGAATATTAGGAATGGTAGGCACTAACTGCTATCTGTTATGTAATATGGATATTAAAGAGTGTGTACTTATAGATCCAGCAGACAGCCAGGATGAGATAAGCAGAATGATAGATGAATCAGGATGCAGCCTTAAGGGAATATTGTTAACACACGGGCATTTTGATCATATTATGGCAGCAGATGCCGTAAGAGATAAATATGATGTTAAAGTATATGCATCATGTGATGAGAAGAATACACTTGAACAGCCACATATTAATCTTGGTGAAGCATATGGGCTTAAGCTTTCAGTAAAAGCAGATGTATGGCATAAAGATGGCGAAATACTTAAACTTGCAGGCTTTGATATAGAAGCACTTCATACTCCGGGACATACAGAAGGTGGAAGCTGTTATTATATAAGAGAAATAGGAGTGCTTTTTTCAGGAGATACTTTATTCTGTGGCTCAGTTGGAAGAACGGATTTTCCTGGAGGTAGCATGAGTGAAATAGTGCGTTCAATAAAAGAAAAAGTAATGGTACTTCCTGATGATACGAAGGTATATCCGGGACACGGAGAAGGCACAAGTGTTGGTTATGAAAGAGTGAATAATCCGTTTCTGGTGAATTAAGATTTTCAATTTAGAATCGATTTATAAATTTTATATTTTATGTATATATAGACTAGACAGAATATTTAATATTGTGTGCAGGTAGTGTTTTTTGGGAAGCTGTATACAGAGAGGAATAATGATGATATATATTAAAATAGATGATAATAGATTTTATGATGATGCCATAGTGCTGGTGCGCTCATTCTATCCAAGAACAGAGGTTACAGCATATAAAGAAAGCGATAATTCAAGAAATAATCCGAAATATAATCATAAAGACAGTACAGAAGAGAATCTAAAAGATAATCATAAAGATAGTATAGAAGACGATTCAAAATATACATCAGTGGATATTATTGATACTATTATAGACATAAAGGTACCAGATGTTACAGGGCTTAATAAAAGCCAGATGCATGATAAGTTCAAGTCATATATGTATGAGTATCTTAGTAAAAAGACCGGAAAAACACTTCCATGGGGATATCTTACTGGAGTGCGTCCAAGTAAGATAGCATATATGATGCTTGAAGATGGTGAAAGCGAAGAAACGATAAAAAGACATTTTATGGATAAGCATAAGGCAAGTGAGCAGAAAGCAGAACTTGCACTTAATGTGGCCAGAAAAGAAATGGATATATTGAATCGTATAGATTATAAAAATGGTTATAGTCTGTATATAGGAATTCCATTCTGTCCAAGTATATGCTTGTATTGTTCATTTTCATCATATGCACTTGGAGCCTATAAAGATTACGTTGATAGTTATCTTGATGCACTTATTAAGGAAATGGAATTCGTATCAGGAGCCATGAAGGGGAGAAGACTTGATACAGTATACTTTGGTGGTGGTACACCAACAACGCTTAGTGCAGCGCAGCTTGACAGACTGATAACAGAACTTAAAAGACTGTTTGATATAGATGGATGCCACGAATTCACAGTAGAAGCAGGTCGTCCAGATAGTATAACACTTGATAAGCTTAAGGTGCTTAAGAAACATAATGTTGGAAGAATCTCTATCAATCCACAGACGATGAATCAGAAAACGCTTGATCTGATAGGCAGGAAGCATACTGTAGAACAGATAAAGAATGTATACAATATGGCAAGAGAAGAAGGCTTCGATAATATAAATATGGATATAATACTTGGTCTTGTCGGAGAGGATGTTGACGAAGTGAAGCATACACTTAACGAGATACAGGCTATGAATCCGGAAAGTCTTACGGTACATTCACTTGCCATAAAGAGAGCAGCCGCGCTTAATATATGGAGAGATAAGTACAAGCAGCTGTCAACAAAAAATACGGATGAGATCATAAGAATGACAGAGGAAACAGCAAAAAAGCTTGATATGGAACCATATTATATGTACAGGCAGAAGAATATGGCTGGAAACTTTGAAAATGTAGGATATTCAAAGGAAGGTAAGGAGTGTATATATAACATACTTATTATGGAAGAGAAACAGACTATAATAGCATGTGGAGCCGGAGCAAGCAGCAAGATTGTTTTCCATAATGAGTCGGATGATAATCATTCAGTAAGGATTGAGAGAATAGAGAATGTCAAGGATGTAAGGAATTATATCAGCAGAATAGATGAGATGATTGAAAGAAAGCGGGAATTCTTTAAAGATAACCAGTTCTAGGAAGATATAAAATATAACAGTTGTGAGTTTGTCAGATAAAGTACATAAGTGGGGCGAAGCATTAAGAAATATGTTCTTAATGTTTACGCCCCACTTATTGTTTAATATTTAAGCGGGCAAATAACTATTGCAGCTTTTTTTTAATAGCCTCTCTTTTATCAACATCAATATCAAGTATGTCCATAGCTTCATCTGCTGATTTACCAAGCTTTGTCATGATATTTTTAATGGCATCGATAGCTGCGGTTATACGTCCTTCTTCAAGTCCAGCAGTGCGGGCTTCTTCACGGAGAATCTCCATAACGCCTTCTTCATCGTATTCAAATATACTCACATCAATCACCTCTTCTCTATGCTTTATAAAGAAATCTGATAGAATATCCTCTTTGATACATTCATCTACAGCTTCGATAACTGATGTCCTGACATCCAGACCGGATAAATCCATTTTATTACGTACTTTAGTGACAAAAGTCATATAATCTCTGAGTGACTTGCAGCGGTTTAATATGTTATCCGTGAATAATCCGTTTATGGCTGGTCTGATATTATTATCAAAAAAGTTGTCATCAGTAGTGCTATGTATAATATCAGTTGCCTCTTCAGCAGGATTAAGATTAATAACCGTAACGATTAACTCAAGCTCTGGATGCTTTGTAGGATGTTCAAACATATCTGACAGCTTAAGAATTTTAATACGCTCTTTCATACGTTCTCTTCCATTATAGAATGTAATAAAATGTGGAGTTGGAATCTTAAGCATACTTCTTTTATGAAGCATATTATTAGGAAATATATTCCTGTATACTTCTGAGCCATAGTGTAAGAACCTTAATGGCATATTAAAATTAAGTGATGACTGCTGTTCAAACATATATAACTCATAGCTGAATACAAATGAGGCATCATTCTTATACTTCATATACACACCACCTTTTAGCGTTGTTATGCTAAGATTATCAGTGTCTGTATGAGATGAGTTATTCAGGGCATTGTATAAATCCAGTAAATTCTTCTTATCTGAATATAATAGACAAAATACGTTATCACTATATCGTTTGGTTGTAGTAGAGGAACTACTATCATTTTTAATAATTATATTGTTATCAGTTTTTTTGTTGTAATAATTATTATCTTTATCGTTAATTTTCATAAGCAAAATCTCCTTAAAACTTCATTTATTCAATAAGTAAAATTAACAACAGGCAATTCTGCTATGAAATCATATATATTTTAACATGTGGTCAAATATATAACAAGTGAGTTGTTACATCAGGTACATCATATGATAAAATGATCATAATATAGAATCATGCCTTGTTGTGTATATATGGGTAAAATCTGATAATAAAATGCTGTACTGAATCCAGTGTGATACATAAGAAATGCGTAATATAGAACTTTAATATAAGTGTATAATACACATTAAAGACTTAATTAAGTATAGTTATACTATATAATGTGTGATTTAAAATGTCAATACATAATAAATAAAAAATACAAAAAATATATAGGATAAATATATAAACCTTGATGGACTTATAATAAAATAGAAAATAGAAAGATAGGAATATAAAGAAAAAAATAAACTGATAACGGGATAGTTGGAGGGAGCATATGGTTGTAGACGAATTACTTGAAGAAATAGTTAAAAATAATGCGGTAAATTATCTGGTGGATGCTGGAAAGAAATTCTTAGGAAAAATAAAAGATAAAAAGACACTTAAAAAACTGCTTGTTGACAACAGTAGATTTTTTATCGAACATGAATCAGATGCAGATAAGATAATAGATGATATAGCTGACATTTTATGTGAAAAAAATCTGGAAGCATTGGCAGCAGAGCTTGCAAAAGATTCAGGATATACACTTAAATCAAGACTTAGTAACGGACTTACCAATCTTATGAGTGCATACGAGATACCTCATGAGGAAGCATATCTGTATGCTGACAGAATATTAAATGCTGTGTTGTATGAGCTTGTTGAAGCTGCACCAGATAAATATGATAGATACTTTCAGAGTGACTGGAGAGAAGAACAAAAGAAAGTAAGTGGGCAGATTATCCAGAAGCTTGAAAATATAAGTAATCAGATGAGGATATATTCAGAAAACAGCATGTCTGTATATTCAACGGATGAGCTTGATATCCAGTTAAAAAGAAAAACAGTTAATCCTAAGATTGGAATAGATTTTTTTGATATAGATGATGATGATTTTATAAATAAATTTAATGAACAAAAAAATAATGAAAAAATATATATAAGAGCCAGATGCATGGAAGAGGCGATATATTGTGTCGTTAATGAACTGTGGAAAACAGAAGAAAAACGTCCAATATTCGTTGTAAAAAGTAAGGAAGACTGGGATAAGCTAACGGCAATAGGTGAGACGGGAAATATATATATACCTTGGTTTTATGCGGAAGAGATAGTTGTAATAGAAAATAATACCAATATATTTATATTTACAGATGGGCTGCCGTCATTTTCAGATAAGGAAATAGTACTGCGCCCAAGAACATATTCAACACTAAGACTTGCGCTTGTACGTGCTGGAATGGATGTAAGTGAAGCAGATGCATTGGTGAGTGAAACACATGGATTATATATACCAATGAAAAGAAAAATATTTAATGGCGCATTCTTAAAAAAGCCGGAATGGATTAACGGATTGCCAGACAATGTTAAAATTACTTGTATGTTAGTAGGACAATGGACTGATGCGGAGGGTGATAAGGCAGTTATAGAAGAGCTTAGTAAACTTGAATATAATGAGTTCATCAAACAGGTAAGAAAATATTCATATGATGAAGAACCTTTTGTACACATAGTGAAAACTGGAAGCGAAAGAGAATATTATCTGGCAAGCGTGCAGAATACATGGGAATATCTTGATATATCAACAGATAGTAAAATGTGGAAAACTTTTACAAAAGTATGTGTAGATGTAATGGTTGAGACAGAATCACTTTTTACATATTCATATATAGAAAAATTCGAGGCTCAATACAAAGGGGAAAAGCTGTTCTGGTCAGGAAATATAAGAAAAGGCATGCTTAACGCACTTCTTATAAAAGGCTGCATTAAGGATAATTGGCGTTCACAGAAAATAATGGATACTGTCGTTACAGAAATAATAGCACATGTAAATGATGAGAAGCAGTGGAAATACATATCAAAATTCTTTACAGAATTATGCGAACTGTCACCATCAGTTATTCTTAAAAGACTTGAAAATGAGTGGAGTAATCCCACAGGTTTGTTAAGCCTTTTTGCAAACCAGAGTGATAATATAATGTTTGAAAGAAATTCATATATAGATATATTATGGGGAGTTGATACGTTGCTTGTCCAGAGAAAATATGCTAAAAAAGCGTTTGAATGGCTGCTGCGTGTAGATGATATGTGTTACAAGTATAAGTCTAATTCACCTAAGGATTCAATAAAGAAGGTGATATGCAGCTGGATTAATCTGTCAGCATTCAGAACAGTTGATGAAAAGGCTGGCGCAGCAAAGATGGCACTTATATATGATAAAAACGGATGGGAACACGTATATAAAGCATTGCCGTCAGGCAGCAGTATAATAGGAAGTATAATAAAGCCACATTATAGAGAGTACGTGACAACGGAAAGCGTTATACAGTCAGATTTAAAAGATACGATAAGCCAGTATATGAAGCTTCTTATAAAAGAAGCAAACTTTAAGCCGGAGCGCTGGGAGGCATTACTTGATATAGCAGAAGATATACCAGATATAAACAAGGACAGATTAATTGATAATATGTTATATGAAGTGACACAGATGTCAGACGAAGAAAGAATATATATTAAAAATCATCTGAGAAATAAAATATATAATAACAGATACTTTAATACTGCAGAATGGGCACTTCCGGAAAATGTCATAAAACAGTATGAGAAGCTTCTTGATGAAATACATACAGAAGAACCAGAATATGAATACGAATATCTGTTTATACAGGAAAATAACGGTATTTTGCTTAATCCAGTACCTTATGGTGAGGATAACAGAAGAAATGAAAATAAAAAAGCATCAGAGCAGCTCATAAAGACTAAGATTGAAGAATTCAGACAGAAAAACTTTAGCATAGCCAGGCTTGCATCCATATGTGCAAAAGAAAAGTGGACAACACTTGGAAGCTGGCTTGGCATCTATTTTAGCGATGACTATGATGAAAATATACTGTTAATTTTGTATAAAGCACAGGAGCATAGAAAACTGATGGCAATAGACTACTGCCGTGAACTTGCCGTTAGGGGTGTTGATATATATTCACATATCAGTAAATTGCAGGATAAAATAAAGCTGGATGATGAATTTATAGTACAGATATATAGACTGGAATCATGCTTTTCGGGCGAAAATATACCAAAGATTAATGATGCCCCAGAACACATTAAGCATATGTTCTGGGAAAATGCAGAAGGCTATATGACAGATAAATATATATGGGCGCTTAAAGAATGTAGGAAATATGGAACTGTTGAAGTGTATCTTATGATGTTGTATGGTGTAGTGAGAGAAAAGGATTTTACGAAAACACAGATATATGACTATTTCATAGAAATAAAAGATATGGAAAATATAAAGAACGTATCAGAGCTGCCATACTACCTTAAGAAACTAATTTCAATCCTACAGGATGAGTATATGGATGATGATGAAAAATGTAATGTACTTGCTTCTATAGAAATAAGATACTCAGGTGTACTTAAGTGGAATGATATGAAAGCATTTCAGAAGAGTATGAAAGCATCACCAGAGGCTTATGCAGAACTTGTATCTTTGCTGTTTAAAAAGGATAGAGTGAATGGGAATGTAGGTAATAAGGAAAGTAAAGAAATTGAAGAATATGAAAAAATAACAGAGGCTGCTACAACAGATAATGCTGAAATGTTATCAAAAGAGCAAAATAAAGAGGAGAATGAGGAGAAAAACAGATACATAGAAGCGGTATATCATATATATAAAAAGACAAAATTCTGTCCGGCAGAAAAGTGTGGAAAAGTGGATACTACAGAAATCAAAGAATGGATAGAACATTTTAGGGAACTGCTTAGAAAGAACGGGCAGATAGACCGCTTTAGTTATCATATGGGAAGACTTCTGGCAAATTCACCAGCTGGTGAAGATGGATATTATCCATGTGAGGCTGTAAGAGAGATGCTGGAAGAATATGCAGATGAAGATATGATAGATCAATATGTAAATGCAATATATTATGGTCGTGGAATATATACACCTACGCAGGGAAGAGAAGAAAAGAATATGGCAGAAAGATATAAAGAGAATGCAGATTACTTAAGCACAAGATACACTAAGGCAGCAGATATATATTACAGATTGTATGATGTGTATTGTGATGAGGCAAGGTGGCAGAGGGAGAGAGCAGAGAATGGGAGATGACTTAGTATCTTTTGAAAGTGATAGTAGTTGCTTTTCAAGTATCCCGTGATTCAGAAATTACACTAAACAATCTGACATTGTTTGCAGGTGGAAATTCAATTGGAAAGTCTATGGTGATTCAGGCAATTCTGACTTTTGTTCAGGAAGGAAATTCAGATTCAGCAGTGTTATGAGAATGTTTGGCTATAGAAGAGGAGATAGGTTCAGGTAAATATAATAAAGTAATAATGGTGGACAGATAGAGAATTAATTTCATCTGTCCACCCCACCATCATTGTTATATGGATTTGTTGACATGTAAACAGTAACATGCTTATTGTATTTTTTTTAATAACTAGTATAGCAACTTGACAATTATATTTTGTGTGCATATAATTTTCTAGATTAGACCATTAATATATGATAGAATATTAATGAATATTTAATTTATTAAACATCATACATGAGATGTTGTTAGTTATTGTCATAAGTAAAACATATTTTTTGAGGCAAAGGGGGATAGTAACATTTAAACGACTTCACATCATATATGAGAGTTTTATACATAATGCGGAGGAATAAATGAAAGTAGTATTATTAGCCGGTGGATTTGGAACAAGAATAAGTGAGGAAAGCCAGTTTAAGCCAAAGCCAATGATTGAGATAG
>OGHW01001696.1_pt1 | contig 16320 bp, 10 predicted proteins | sample 1571641 | NCBI WGS metagenome assembly OGHW01 (sample SAMEA2582066, study PRJEB24529) | metagenome | biome: Human gut stool | place: China | collected 2011 | reverse complement strand
GCGTTGACACAAAGCATATTTACGACAATGGTGACAGCCTTGGCAGACCTGAGGAAGCAGAGCTTTCTATGGACGCTATCAACATGAAGAAAATGGACAAGAGCCTGCTCAATTCTTCATATGATAACATCAGCACCAAGGAGACCGATCCTAAGAAGCTTCGTGAGGAAAAATACCGCAACATCAACATCAATGATATGCTCAATCCAACAGTAGGAAGCCAGATGCACAAAGAATACACTCCGGACGCTATCGAGGAATTTGTTAAAGCTAAAAAGCAGGAAAAGTCCGCCATAAAGGGTATTTGGAAGCTTCTTGGCGTTCTGTCGCTTTTGTTGATCATTTATCTTATACTGCTTTACACGGGGCTTATTTGATGACGATATAAAGTGTGGGAGAATATCCGCAACGTGGTGTAACGAAAAAGAATCAGTAAACAAAACATTGGGCAAGCGGGACGTCGCATTTCTGCAAAGCAGAAATTGAGCCGCTCCCCTACAGGGTTTGTGAAACGCACCAAATTGTGCGAATAATGCAGATTGTACAGGCGACAAGACGGGACGTCGAGGGCGCCGTCCCCTACATGATAGTGCAATGCGCATTTTTGTACGGAAATAAACAGTGTTAGAAATTTAGATAACAGATTTATAAGGGGTGGGATTTCCGCCCCTTTTTTGCAATAAGGAGAAATTTTATGAAAGAATACATACTCTCTTTAGATCAGGGAACGACTTCCTCCAGAGCGGTGCTTTTTAACGCAAAGGGTGAAAAGGTTGCGAGCGTACAGAAAGAATATCCGCAGATATTCCCCGGCAACGGCTGGGTGGAGCATGACCCTATGGACATACTGGAAAGTCAGCTCAGTTCTGCCCGTGAGGTCATTGCAAAGGCTGGGATAACAACGGAGGACGTGGCGGCTATCGGCATCGCCAACCAGCGTGAAACGACGATACTTTGGGACAAGAACACCGGCAAGCCCGTTTACAACGCTATCGTTTGGCAATGCAGAAGGACTTCTGAGGACTGCGCACGAATGGAAAGTCAAGGCTTGCAAAAGTTTTTCAAGGACAAGACGGGACTTCTTATCGACCCTTATTTCTCCGCCACAAAGATAAAGTGGATACTTGAAAATGTTGAGGGCGTAAGGGAGCGTGCGGAAAAGGGGGAGATACTTTTCGGCACTGTTGATTGCTGGCTCATATGGAATCTGACAGGGGGAAGGGTACACGTAACGGACTACTCCAATGCTTCCAGGACTATGCTTTTCAACATTCACACCCTTGAATGGGACAGGGAGATACTTGGGCTTTTGGGCATACCCAGCTGTATGCTCCCTGAGGTCAAAGAATGTTCGGGTAACTTGGGGGAAACTGAGGAGAACATTTTCGGAAGCAGGATAAAGATCGCAGGCTGTGCAGGAGATCAGCAGGCGGCACTTTTCGGGCAATGCTGTTTCCGTGAGGGCGATGTGAAAAACACCTACGGCACGGGCGGCTTTCTGCTTATGAACACAGGTGAAAAGCCTGTGGAAAGCCGTCATGGATTGCTCACGACTATTGCCTGGGGCATAGGCGGAAAGGTGAATTATGCTCTGGAGGGGTCGGTATTCGTATCGGGTGCGGCGGTAAAATGGCTTCGTGACGAGCTTTGCATAATACGCACAGCGGCAGAAACTGAGGAGCTTGCAAGAAGCGTTGAGGACACGGGGGGTGTTTACTTTGTGCCTGCATTCGTGGGACTTGGCGCACCATACTGGAAGCCCGAAGCCAGGGGCATGATAACAGGGCTTACAAGAGGAACAAACAGATGCCACATAGTCAGGGCAACATTGGAAGCTATGTGCTATCAGACCTATGACGTTCTCAGGGCGATGGAAGAGGACGCCGGGGCAATAGGCAGCATAAAGGCTGACGGCGGTGCGGCAAGCAACGATTTTCTTATGGAATTTCAGGCTGATATATTGGGGCATTCGGTCATAAGACCTTATAACGTGGAATCCACCGCAACAGGTGCGGCATATCTTGCAGGGCTTGGCTGTGGGCTTTGGGGAAGCATGGAAGAGCTTGTTGGCGTTTCGGATAAGTTCAGGGAGTTTATTCCGTCTATGAGCGATAGTAAACGCAGTGATCTGATAGATGGTTGGAAAAAAGCGGTCGGGGCGGCTATTGAAAAATAAATCAGAAAAAGAATAGAAGAAACCGAGCGAAGCGAGAGATAAAGCGCACGGTCAAGCCCGGCGCCAGAGGGCTTGTGGGGTCAAGGGGCAAAGCCCCTGCGGAGCTTGAGGCAGAGCCTCAATAGGCGTAAGCCTACAAGCGGTGCAGAAAAAGACTTAAAAGCATAACAAAGTAAAAGAAACAACAAAGCGGTGTCGGAGAAAAAATCTCTGCACCGCTTTTTTTCTATCCCATTAAACAAAGTGAATTCCGCAAAGAGCGACAGCGATTTTGCGGCACAACAAACTGTTCCGAAAATAATTTGGCACCAAAGATATAACAAACACAGATTTACACCTCCGAACGGGACGTCGCATTTCTGCAAAGCAGAAATTGAGCTGCTCCCCTACAGGTGCGGTGGGAGAGTTTTACAGTTGGCGAACAGTGTTCGCCCATACACGATTTGTGCGGATATCGCAAGTTTGTGAGGCAAAAAAATCGGGCGCCCTGAGGTCGCCCCTACTGATGTACGTTAATCATCTTTCATTTCATTAAGCACCTGGGCACATAGGAAAAGCGAACCGCATATAAGATTCACTCCGTGAGGATTTTCGTTTATTAGCCGACGTGCCATTTCAAGGGCAGGCTTTGGACTTTGCTCTGCCCTGCCACCTGCGTTGGTTATGATGTCGGCAAGGTCAGAGGCAGTTTCGGCTCTGTCGCTGAAACCGTCAACTGTGTAGAATTTGTCTACATACGGTATAATTTTCTTTACCGCCTCGGTAATGTTTTTATCCCTGCACATTCCCATAACAGCGTAACATGGACGTTTTGGACAATGCTCCAATACGCCTGCCAAGGCTGACAGACCGTCGGGATTGTGTGCTCCGTCCAGTATCAAAAGCGGCTCACGGCTGAGTATCTGCACTCTGCCTTGGAGCTGGGCTTTTTTGATGCCCTCAAAAATTTTATCCTGGGGAATTTTCAGGGTATCGTTGATAAGGCGTATGCCACTTATGACGCTCATGGCGTTCAGCACCTGATGTGCTCCGCCCATTGTGACTTCATAGGGCTGTCCTTTGAACTCAAAGTTTGAGCCGAAAACGTCACAGCTTATAAGTTTGAGCTGGTTGATGTCGGGGATAACGAGCTGAGAAAGATTTTTCACTGCCTGCTCTCTGACGGTGCGGATAACTTTCATGTCATTGCCTGCGTTCAAAACGCATGGGCAGTGGGGTTTTATAATGCCTGCTTTCTGATAGGCTATCTTCTCCAAGGTATCACCTAAAATGGCGGTGTGGTCGAAATCAACTGAGCCTATAACTGTGAGGACAGGGGTTTTTATAACGTTGGTGCTGTCTAAAAGTCCCCCAAGACCTGTTTCAAGTACGACTATGTCGCAGTTTTCCTCGGCAAAATAGAGGAAAGCTATGGCGGTGGTTATTTCAAACTGAGAGAAATTCTCTCGGTCGCAGTGCATATCGGTGACGGCTTTCACACGCTTTGCCATTTTCGCAAGGGCAGGCTTTGGTATATCAATGCCGTTTATTTTTATCCTGTCGGTATAGCTTATTATATAAGGCGAGGTGAAAAGACCTGTTTTCAGTCCTGCGCACTGAAAGACCTCGCTGAACATCTGCGCCATTGAGCCTTTGCCGTTTGTGCCGGCGATATGGACGAATTTAAGGCTGTCCTGCGGATCGCCAAGGTCGGAGAGCAAGGCTTTTATTCTGGACAGGTCCTTCACGGGCTTGCCTGAATGGGAAAAGCTGTTTATAAATTCAAGCTCGTCTATGTCTTTGGTATTTTCTATCAATTCTATCACTACATTTCGTCTATTATTTCTTTAAGCTCTCTTGCGGTGTCTATATTCACACCTGCGGTCTTTGCAAGCTCTTCTACTGTGGCTTTTTTGAGAGCTTCTTTGGTTTTATACTCGGTGATGAGTTTTGCGGCTTTTTTATCGCCTATGCCTTTGACCTTAGTTATCTCAAGTCGGTGGGCATTCCTTTTATGCTTCTGCGCCTGATAGGTTATGGCTACTCTATGGACTTCGTCCTGAATGGCGGTAACAAGATTGAAGGCTGCACGGCACTTTGCAAGGCTTATTTCTCCGCCCCCTGTGGCAACTGCTCTTGTGCGGTGCTTGGAGTCTTTCACAAGTCCGAACAATGGGCAGGTCACACCCATTCGCTCTAAGACAGGCTCAACGGCATTGACGTGGCCGTTTCCACCGTCGAGCAAGATAAGGTCGGGCATAATGGAAAAGCCCTCGTCGGTTTTCTCAAAGTAGTTTCTAAAGCGACGTTCTATGACCTCCTGCATACAGGCATAGTCATTTTGCTCTGCAACTGTTTTGATAGAAAACTTTTTATAATACTTCTTGCATGGTCTGCCGTTTTCAAAGACCACCATGCCTGCGACCATATTTGCAGAGGCGAGGTTTGATATATCGTAGCACTCGATATATTTCGGGGTCTTGGGAAGTCCCAATGCTTTGGCAAGCTCCTCAAGGGCGGTTATCTCGCGGCTAGTTCTGCCGACTTTTATGGAGAGATACTCGGTGGCGTTGCTTTTGGCAAGGGTGGTAAGGCGGAGAAACTGTCCTCTTTTCGGAGTAGAGATATTCACGGCATGGTCATACTTCTGGCGAAGAAATTTCTCTATTATTTCGCCGTTTGTGATATCCTCGTCAAGGAGGATATCTTTCGGTATGCTGTCTTTGGAGGAATAATACTGCATGAGAAAATCTTCACGCATTTTTATGCTGTCGTCTTTTTCGCCAAGGAAATAGGAAGCCTTATCAAAAAGTCTGCCCCCACGATACATTATAACGCTTGCACACGCCATTTCTCCATTTTGAGCAATGGCGATTATATCAGTGTCACGAATATCGTCATTAATTATCTTCTGACTTTCAGCGGCTTTTTGTATAGCTTGGATACGGTCACGAAGCTTTGCGGCAAGCTCAAAATCCAGCTCTTCTGCGGCTTTGTTCATCTCCTCGGTGAGTCTTTCAACTGAATCTGACGAGCCGTTTCGGATATAGTCCACCGCCTGACGGACTATAGAATTATACTCCTCTTTTGAGAATTTTCCTGTGCAAACGCCCATACACTGCTTTATGTGCATATTAAGGCAGGGACGCTGTTTTCTGAAATCCTGCGGGAATTTTCGGGTGCAGGTAGGGAGCATAAAGACTTTATTGGCTTCGATAACGGCTTGCTTGACTGCGAATGAACTTGTATAAGGTCCTATATACTCTGCACCGTCATCATATTTTTGCAATACGGCTTGCAGGCGTGGATAGTCCTCATTTGTGACCCTGATATAACTATAGCCCTTATCGTCTTTCAGCAGGATATTATACTTTGGGGTATACTGCTTTATAAGAGAACACTCCAAGACCAGGGCTTCAAACTCAGAGTCGGTGACGATAAAGTCATAGTCATAGACGTGGGACACCATTTTCCACACCTTTGGCAGGTGATCCTGACCCTTCCTGAAATAAGATGTCACACGGTTGCGGAGATTTTTCGCTTTGCCGATATAGATTATCTTTTTCATTTTGTCTTTCATTATATAACAGCCCGGTGAGGTGGTGAGCTTTGAAGTTTTATCACGCAGAAATGGCAGGCGTGGGTTGTCTTCATCTGTAATATACATAAATTCTCCTAACTGAAACTAAAAGCAAAGGCAATACGAGTTGTCCGTATTGCCTTGCTGTTATCTCTTACCAATACATAAATACAGGAGTACCCATATCTATTTTTTCATAAACGTATTTTGCTTTATCTAAAGGCATATTTATACATCCGTGTGAGCCCCATGTGCTTGACTTATAACGCTCACCGCCAAAGTTGCCGTTCTGCCATGATGCGTCATGAAGTCCTATGCCGATAGTGGAAACGTTGTTCCAATAGTCAACATAGGAAGCATAAGACTGTCCGTCTGCTGAGCCTCTCAGAGTCTTGCCCTTTTCCTTATACCAAAGCTTATAAACACCGCCAGGGGTATTTCTTGACTTGCTTGGATAGCCTGAAACTATATCAGACTCCATTGTGAGCTTGCCGTCTTTATAATACCACAAATGCTGTGCGGTGAGGTCTACCTCGATATAAGTGTTGCCGTAATCCTTATCGGCTGTACGCCAATCCTTATTGCAGGTATACTCATAGGCTGAGTCAGGGTTTACATAGTAGACAGGCTCTGTTTCGGCAGACTCGCCCTTTTCAACAAGGTCCACGATAAGGTCGCAGGTCTTTTGCTGGTCTATCCACCAGCCGTAACAGCCCTGACCCTCGGAGATAGTGATAGTTCCACGCTTTGTGGTCTTGAACTCTCTGTCCTTGCCAAAGGTATCATACTTATCTGCAAGGTCTTCAACATATGCCATTGCCTTATCTTCATCAACTGTATAGCCTGCTTCGGCGTTATCCTCGTCAAAGGTTATCCAATCCATGATAGTATCACCTGTGAGAGTTTCGGTGGTGTAGATAAAATCGAATGTTATCTCGATATCGTTAAGGTTATTGAGCTTCTTGCAGGTCTCTTCAAGCATATCCGCTGTTATGGCAGGCTTTTTATAGCAATCTGCCTTTGAGATATCAACGTCAAAGCTACCGTCGTCAAGCTGATTTTCCACATAGGAATAAAGCTCGTCTATCTTATCCTCCTCCACAGCGTCGCCCGTGGTTTCTTTTACCACAACATAGCTGTTGTCGTCGCCTTTTTTGATATAGGCGTCCTCAGGATCTTTTGTGCTTTGAGAGTCAAGCACCTTTCTTTTCAGCACCTTTTCAAGCTTAGCCTTATCGTACTTGAACTTAGATTCAAAAGTGAAATCCGTACGCTTCATGGCAGAAGAGAACCATGAATAGTGGTTTTGCTGAGTATAATACTGTGTGATAAGGTTTTGAGTATTATCGTTATAGCCTATTTCAGACAGCTTTATGGAAAATGTTGTGCCGTCTTTCTTTGTAACGGTGATGGCTTTTGGGATAACAGCCTGCTCGCTTACAAGCTTATAGGCTTCCGCCTTGGTCTTTCCGCTGACCTCGATGCCGTTTATATATGTATTTCCAAGAAATCTATCCTTATACGAATTCATGCCCCAGAGATAGAAGCCACCTGTGGCGACTATCATAACACCAACAACTGAGCATATTGCTATTGCGACAGTCTTTCCTGACGAGGACTTCTTTTTTTTCTTTTTGCCCTTGTTTGAGCCGCTCTTTGAAGTCTGCTTTGATGCAGGCTTTGCATTTTTACTGCGTGTTTCAGTCGTTTTGGGCTTTTTAGGCTTGACAGTTTCCTCGCCGAAGTCTGAAACTCCTCTTACGGGAGTGATAGGCTCGTCAAAGCCGCCGTCCTGCATTGCCATATTTTTAGCGATCATTCTTGCCATATCCTCATGGCTCATAGGGCGGTTCTGCGCCTGCGGCTTTGCGGCTTCGCCGCTGTCGAGGGTAAGACCTTTCGTATCAAGTTCAAGATCTATGCCAAGATCATTATCCTTTCTTTCTCTATCGTTCATAACATTACCTTTCCTTATATGTCCTTATTATAATATACTCGTTTCACATTTATTTTACCCTATTATACAACACTATCACCTTTTTTTCAAGGAGTATTTCCTACAATATAAAGACAATTTTATGACGATTTCTCAACAGTTTTCATACAGTTGTATAAAAATGCAGTTTTCAAAATGTTATCCTGCATATTTTTCCTGTGGTAAGGAATTTTTTTTGCAAAACCTCTTGAAAAAGATCACAATAAGTATTATAATATATGTGATATAGGTTCGTTTGGCGAGCCGATCATTAATTTAAGAAAGAAGGATCTGTATGTTAGATATCAAGATCGAACGTACCACTACTCCAAAGGAAAAACCGGCTGACGAGACAAAGCTTGGTTTCGGTCACATCTTTACTGACCATATGTTTGTTATGAATTATGACGCAGGTCAGGGTTGGCATGACGCTAGGATCGTGCCTTACGGCGACCTTTCACTCTCCCCTGCTGCTATGTGCCTGCACTACGGTCAGGAGATATTCGAGGGTCTTAAGGCTTATCGTACTGCTGACGGCTCTGTTCAGCTTTTCAGACCTCAGGAGAACTTCAAGAGAATGAATAACTCTGCTGAGAGAATGGTAATTCCTAAGATAAACGAAGAGGATATGCTCTACGCTCTGAAAACTCTTGTTAAAATGGAGCAGGACTGGGTACCTCACACTGAGGGCGCTTCCCTTTACATCAGACCATTTATCATCGCAGTTGACCCATATGTAGGTGTTAAGCCTGCTGACCACTATCTGTTCATCATTATTCTTTCACCTTCAGGCGCTTACTATTCAACCGGTCTTAACCCTGTTAAGATCTATGTTGAGAACAAGTATGTAAGAGCCGTAAGAGGCGGTACAGGCTTTGCTAAGACTGCTGCTAACTACGCTATCTCACTTGCGGGTCAGGAAGAAGCTCACGAGCAGGATTACGAGCAGGTACTTTGGCTTGATGGTGTTGAGAGAAAGTATGTTGAGGAAGTTGGCTCAATGAACATCTTCTTCGTTATTGACGGCGAAGTTGTTACGCCACAGCTTCTTGGCTCTGTTCTCCCTGGCATCACAAGAAAGTCTGCTATCGAGATATGCAAGAAGAAGGGCTACAAGGTAAGCGAGAGAAAGATCTCTATCGAGGAGATCGCTGAGGCTTACGACAACGGCAAGCTTGACGAGGTATTCGGCACAGGTACTGCTGCTGTTATCTCACCTGTTGGTCATCTTAAGTGGGGCGACAAGGTAATGGAGATAAACGGCAACAAGATCGGCCCTGTTTCACAGATGCTTTATGATACAATGACAGGCATTCAGTGGGGCAAGATACCAGACGAGTTTGGCTGGATCGTTAAGATCGACTAATATCGTGAATAATCAATGCGGTCTGTGCTTCGGTATAGACCGCATTTTTCATAGGAGTGATAAAAATGGAGCTTCAGCAGATAATAGACAAGTCACACAGAATAGTATTTTTCGGAGGAGCAGGGGTATCAACAGAGAGCGGCATACCTGATTTTCGCTCAGTGGACGGACTTTACAATCAGAAATATGATTATCCCCCTGAGCAGATACTCAGCCACACGTTTTTTATGCGGCACACAAAGGCGTTCTATGATTTTTACCGTGACAAAATGCTTTGTCTGACAGCAAAGCCTAACAAGGCGCATTACAAGCTGGCGGAAATGGAGAGGGCAGGCATACTTTCTTCAGTTATCACGCAGAATATTGACGGACTTCACACGGCGGCAGGAAGCAAAAAGGTGCTGGAGCTTCACGGAAGCGTACACCGCAACTACTGCATGGACTGCGGAAAATTCTACACTGCGGAGGATATTTTAAACAGCACAGGCATTCCGAAATGCACCTGCGGCGGAATAATCAAACCTGATGTTGTGCTTTATGAGGAGGGGCTTGATGATAAAACTGTGACGGAGGCGGTGAGAGAGATCTCTAAGTGCGACACGCTTATTATTGCAGGCACTTCCCTGACAGTTTATCCTGCGGCTGGAATGGTGAGATATTTTCAAGGGGATAATCTTGTGCTGATAAATCGGGACAAGACTTCCATGGACGGCTCCTGCGACCTTGTTATCCATGACAAGGTGGGGGAAACGTTGGATAAGATTGTGATAAAATAAGGACAACAAACGCAATTACAAAGAAATATAACAAATGGGCGAACATTGCAGTGACGCAGTGTCCGCCCGTGTTTTTATGCTGTTTTATTCGTCCACATGCTGTGCGGTATAAAGCTTGTAATATTCGCCTTTCTTTGCGATAAGCTGGTCATGTGTGCCGCACTCGGCAATGCCTTTGTTGTCGATATACATTATCTTATCGCAGTTTTTGATAGTGGAAAGTCTATGTGCGATAATAAATGAAGTTCTGCCAACAAGAAGTCTTTGAAGTCCCTGCTGAAGGAGCTTTTCTGTTCGTGCGTCTATTGATGAAGTTGCTTCGTCAAGGACAAGTATTTTCGGGTCGGAGAGGAGCGTTCTTGCAAAGGAGATAAGCTGTTTCTGTCCGCCTGAAAGCTTTGAGCCACGCTCGTTGACCTCGGTCATATAGCCGTCTTTCATTTCGCTTATGAACTCGTCTGCGCAGACTATCTTTGCGGCTTCTCTTATTTCTTCTTCCGTTGCGTCAAGTCTGCCGTAGCGGATATTATCATAGATAGTGCCGCTGAAAATAAAGCTGTCCTGAAGCATTATGCCCATTTGTGAGCGGAGGGAGTGCAGAGTCGCCTGACTTATATCCTTGCCGTCTATGGTTATTTTACCGCTGTCTAGGTCATAAAATCTTGACAGGAGAGAAACTACTGTAGATTTTCCTGCGCCTGTTGGTCCAACGAGGGCAACGCTTTCGCCCGGCTTAACGTCAAAGGAGATATGCTCCAAAACTGTTTTGTCCTGCTCATAGCTGAATGTAACGTCATCAAATTTTACCTCACCTGTGATATCACCGATCTCCTGAGCGTTCGGCTTGTCTGCGATAGTGGCAGGCTCGTCAAGAGTCTCAAAGATACGCTCAAGGTATGCGATATTGTTGATGAAGTTATTGAAGATGTTTGACAGGTTCATGATAGGCTGCCAGAAGCTTGAAGCATAGCTTGTCATGGCAACGATAGTTCCAAGGCTCACTGCCGCAGGGGTCAGCACCAGCAGACCCACCACGAATATTGCGGCTCTCACAAGGGTAGAAACGTTGTCGGTAGCAGGCCAAACAAGGTGAGAATATTTCACGGCGTTTATCCAGCTTTTACGATATTTCTCGGAAAGTCTGTCGAATATCTGGGCGTTTTCTTCCTCACGGGTGAATATCTGGGTCACTCTTGCGCCTGTGATGTTTTCCTGCAAATAGGCGTTAAGGTTTGAGGATTTGTTTGAAACGTCCTGCCATGCTTTACGCTGTCTTTTCTTTATCATCATCATTATGACTGCAAATATCGGCAGACCTGAAAGCACCACCAATGACAGCTTCACGTTCACAAAGAACATGAATATCATGATGAAAAGCATATTAAGACATTCGAGTATAACATTTATGATACCGTTTGAGAGCATATCCGACACGGAGTTTACATAGTTTACAACTCTTATAAGAATTTTGCCGTGTGGGCGGTTATCGTAATACTCAAATGGAAGTTCCTGCAAATGTTTGAAAAGGTCGGTACGGATATCGAAGATTATATCCTGACCAACAACTGTCATTATCCTTGAACGGATGGTGGAAAATGTTATGGACACGGCTATAGTGCCGACAAATGCGAGGGTGAGCAGGACAAGCTGTCCCATATTTTTCTGCGGTATGGTATTATCAAGAGCGTACTGTGTGATGAGCGGTCCGAGAAGTCCTGATATTGCGGCGAACACGCTCAGCACAAGGGCGGTTATCATTTTGCCCTTATATTTTTTGATATACACAAAGGAGCGTTTCAGGTGGGCGAAGTCGAATGGGGTTTCAAGAACTTCGTCAACGTCATAACGGTTTCTTGCCATTTAGACCGCCTCCTTTCCAAAGCCATCGTTCTGCAGCTTGAACACCTCGTAATAGTATCCCTTTTTGGCGATAAGCTCATCATGAGTACCCATTTCGGTTATCTTGCCGTCATCGAGGATTATTATCATATCAGCGTCTTTGGTGGAGGAGATACGCTGGGCTATTATTATCTTTGTGCATGGAAAATCGAGGTTTCTAAGGCTGTCCTGAATATACTTTTCTGTTTCCATATCCACGGCGGAGGTGGTATCGTCAAGGATAAGAATGGCAGGCTTTATGGCTAAGGCTCTTGCAAGGGAAAGTCTTTGCTTCTGTCCGCCTGAAAGACCTACGCCACGCTCGCCCACGATAGTTTCATAGCCGTCAGGCATTTTCTCAACGAATTCGTTTGCCGCCGCAAGCTTTGCATAGTGCTTAACGTCCTCTTCGGACATATCAGAGTCACCGTATGCGATATTGCCGTCTATGGTATCAGAGAAAAGCAGGACGTCCTGCGTTGCCATACCTATTTGTGAGCGGAGCTGTGAGAGCTTACGCTTTCTTACATTCACACCGTCAACGAGGACTTCTCCTGAGTTGGCATCATAAAATCTTGGTATGAGATTTATAAGCGAGGTCTTGCCTGAACCTGTTTCGCCCATTATGGCAACTGTCTGACCTGCTTTTATCTTAAAGTTCACGTCGTCAAGGACTATATGCTTGCCAAACTTAAAGGTAACGTCCTTGAACTCGACATCTCCGTGAAGCCTTTCTGTCTGGTCAACTGCGTCTTCACGGTCGGTGATGATAGGTCTTGCATAGTATATCTCAATGACCTTCATTGCGGAAGCCATGAACCTTTGCATATCGTTCACATAGATACCAAGGTTTCTGACAGGGTTTGCGATGCCCCAGATAAGTCCTGAGATAGCAACATACTCGCCCATTGTTATTTCCCCTTTTATAAGGAAAAATCCGCCGCCAAGGAGCATTATAACTGACAAGGCGTTTGCGAAAGCTTCCATATAAGGGAAGAATTTGAGCCACAGCAGTGACGCTTTTTTGTTGGCGTCAGAATATTCTTTATTGGCTTTTTGGAACTTTTCTATCTCATAGTCCTCACGGGCGAAGGCTTTTACAACTCTGTTGCCTGAGATGTTCTCCTGAGCGTCTGTATTCATTTTAGACAGCTTCTCACGAAGGTCAACGTAAACCGGCTTTGCCTTTTTATCAAGAAGCACCACCACGCCGAATATGAACGGTGTAACAGCCAGCAGAAGAAGTGCCATTTTCCAGCTTACCATAAAGAAATAAACTGATGAGGCTATAAACAGCGAACATGATTCAAGCATACCTTTAAAAACGAATGCCACTGCATGGCGCACCATATCAAGGTCGCCTGTGAGCCTTGTCATAAGGTCGCCTGTGCGGTTGCGGTCATAAAACTCCATATCCTGATTTTCGATACGTCTGAAAAGGTGCGTCCTTATTCTGTATATCATGCCCTGAGATGATAATTCATAGGTCATGTTGCAGGTGTACTGACAGATAGTTCTAAGCAGGGTAAAGCCCACCATGCCTGCAAGCAGTAGCCAGAACAGCTTTCTTTCATGCTCAAGATTAAAAAGTGCGTCCTTGCTTGAAAGAAACTTATCCACAAGCTCTTTGCTGAAATAAGGTGTGGTAAGATACAAGGCGTTGCATACGATAGACAGCACAAGGGCTGTTACATAAAATTTTCGGTAGCCTTTCAGGTTGTGCCATATCCATTGAAGCTGGAACATATTCTTTCACTCTCCTTTTATTCTTCTAAACTTCATGCTCTCATAGGCACATATATAAAAATATGAAACCCATACTCTTTTAAGCTATGGGATATTATAAGCCCTTTTGAAAGTAAAGTCAAGGGGGTAAAAGCATTTAGTTTACATAAAACAAGTAAAAAAATAAACGATAATACGAAGCTTTTGTTGTGCTTTTTCACAAATTATGAATACGTTGTTATCTAATGATAGTCATATTTAGAATAAAACGTTTTCTTTGACTGTTTTATTATATTAAACTAAGGTTTCGCACAATAAAATAACCGCCCTGAAATAACAGAGCGGTTAGAGGATATTTTTGTATGCAATAATATGTGAGCGAAAAAGTCACCCTTACGGGTTTATTTAATCCTGAAAAACGTCGGTGAAGTAGCCTGCATTGGAGATAGGTTCATTGCCGCCTGCAAGGTGCTTTGTACAGCCCATGACGTGGCATCTGAAAAAGCCATAGTCGCCCTCACGCTCTTCACAGCCGAGGACCGTAACGGAGGTAGGCTGCATATTGAAGCCATGCCACATATTCATGGTGGAGATGCCAAGAATATGTCCTATTATCACCATTGATACGGCGAAGTGACAGAAGAACACAAGGGTTTCGTCGCTGTGCTTTTCAATGCGGAACATACCGTTCTCGTGGATATAACCATGGTCGGCAAGGAGCTTATCAATTCCCTCATGCACCCATTTAAGCTGTTCTTCAACATTGCCTGTTTGCATATAATCGGACTTGAACCAATTATTGCGGTCATAGTATATCTCTTTATCCGCCCACTCGGTGGGGTACATATCCCATGGGATACGATGTCCTCCGTCAGAGGTGGGTATTATGCCGTTAAATTCTCTCAGCCATGGGAGAGTTTCAGCGGTATCCCCACGAAGCTTCAGAGAATATTCCGCTGTGAGCTGCGCTCTGCCAAGGGGAGAAACATAGAACTTTGAAACGTCCCAATTCTTTACACGCTGTGCAAGAAGCTCTGCTTCACGCTTGCCCTTTTCTGTAAGGGTATCATGAACGTAATCTGGATCGCCGTGTCTGATAAAAATAAGCCGCATAAAAATACCTCCTATTTAATCTGCCATTGGTTTTATTTCAGCGTTGTAGGCTCTTCTAAGGAAAAACAGCGACGCCAGGATCGAGAATATTTCGGCTATCGGGAACGCCCACCAGATAGCGTCAAGCTTGCCTGTAAGGGAAAGAAGATACGCCACAGGAAGAAGCACAACGAGCTGTCTTGTAAATGAAACGAGCATAGAGGAAAGTCCCTTGCCGAGAGCCTGCAATGATGAGATTATGATTATATCAAAGCCTGCGAAGAAGAAGTGTGTGCTGATTATACGCAGGGCTGTTACGCCTATGCTTAGCATATTATCGCTTGCGTCAAAGAGTTTCAGAAGCTGTGCAGGGAAAATCTGCATTATGATAGTGCCGACTATCATGATAGACACAGAATATATCATGGCATATTTTATTGCACCGGTGATACGCTTTTTCTTTCTTGCGCCATAATTATAGGCAACGATAGGGATAAGACCGTTATTAAGTCCGAAAACAGGCATGAAAACGAAGCTCTGAAGTTTGAAATACACACCGAAAACTGCGGCGGCAGTGTTTGAGAAGCCGATAAGTATTTTATTCATGCCGTATGTCATGATAGAAGAGATAGACTGCATTATGATGGACGGCAGACCGACAGCGTAAATTTTCTTGATTATTTTTGCCTGCGGTCTATACTTCACAAGGTTTATGGTTATCTCTTTGTTGAACTTCATATTGAAGAAAAGTCCGAAAGCTGCAGCGGTGAACTGACCGATACAGGTAGCCACAGCCGCACCTGTTACGCCCCACTTAGGGAAGAAGCCCACGCCAAAGATAAAGCAAGGGTCGAGGATAATATTTATCACTGCGCCTATTCCCTGAGTATACATTGAATAGATAGTTTTACCTGTTGCCTGCAAAAGCTTTTCCATAGTCATCTGACAGAAAAGACCGATACTTAGCAGGCTGATTATGGTTAGGTACTGGTCGCCATATTCGATAATTATTTTGCTTGAGGTTTGTGAACGATAGAAGATCTCAGTGAAAAATGCACCGAAAACCACGAAGATAGCGAAGTTCACAAGGCAGAGGAAAATGCCGTTATTGGCGGCGCTGTTAGCCTGCTTGAAATTCTTTTCACCAAGTGATTTTGACAGCAGTGCGTTGATACCGACACCAGTGCCTGCACCGAGGGCTATCATAAGATTTTGCACAGGGAAAGCCAGTGACACGGCAGTGAGTGCGTCCTCGCTTATTTTGGCGACGAATATGCTGTCAACGATATTATAGAGCGCCTGCACGAGCATGGATATCATGATCGGCAGGGACATTTTGAACAGCAGATCGCCTATGGGCTGCGTTCCCATTTTATTTTCTCTTACTTCTTCCATTTTACGATTCCCACCTTAGAGTTACTTTTTCTTAGAATATACACTTTAACCTTTTTATTATAGCATTTTTATACGAAATGTGTATGAATTATTTGTTAAATCAGCACAAATGAGATGTAGGGGACGACGCCCTCGGCGTCCCGATATTTCTCGCCCGTTGAATTATTGGAAAATATCACAGTAATGTCACCCCGAATAATTATACATCAAAGATATACCAATCACGGCATTGCCAGCCCCTACAGATTGTTAGGGGAAGTTTGTTGTGCCGCAAAATCGCTACGCTCTTTGCGGATTTACATTTGCTCAGGGCGAGGGTGGGCGGTGCAGATTTTGTGCTCCGATATGGGGTTTGTTTGATATATGGCTCTCGTGTGC
>OGHW01001677.1_pt1 | contig 16444 bp, 14 predicted proteins | sample 1571641 | NCBI WGS metagenome assembly OGHW01 (sample SAMEA2582066, study PRJEB24529) | metagenome | biome: Human gut stool | place: China | collected 2011 | reverse complement strand
ATTTTTCGAAATCCGTAAGTGACAAGACAATTTTTTAGTCATAGCTCACGGATTTATAATATATTAGCAGGCAAAATATGATTTCTAAATAACCGGACATAGGAAATATTATGGGCATACATTAATTTGAGGTATGGGAAGACTTAGAAACAATGGGTCATCTTTTATTTCAAAAAATTTAAAATTCGAGAACTTTTCCGGGAATTATTACAATATGAGAGTGTAAGGGTTCTAACCGAGACGTCAAGGTGAGAGGAAAGGAATAGATAAGTGACAAAACAGGAATTTGACCGGTTTGTGTCCGAGAATGGAAAGGACATTCTCCGATTCTGCAGAATGAACACAGGGGGAACAGCAGAGGGAGACGATCTTTATCAGGACACAATGCTAAAGCTGTGGGAGCAGGTGGACCAATTGAATAAGAATGATTCTCTGAAAAGCTACGCACTTTCTGTTTCCATCCTTATGTGGAAAAACAAGAGAAGGAAATTTGCCTGGAGACGCAGGATCGCAGCGTTTGAAAGTTACGAAAAGCATATGGAGGACGCTGGGGACCGGATGGCAGGACGTCCGGCGGATAACCCGGAGGAAACATTTTTGCAGAAGGAGATGACGGAGCTTGTACAGAGACAGGTGCAGGCATTGCCGGATAAATACCGTACCGTCATCTACCTGTATTATTCTGCGGGTCTTAAGATACGGGAGATCGCGGACTGTCTGCAGATTCCGGAAAACACAGTGAAAAGCAGGATGCGCAAGGCGAAGGACATTCTGAAAACAAAATTGGAGGTTGTTAAATATGAAGGATAAGGAATTAGATCAGATTTTACAACATGCCCTTACTCCAACCGTAAGTGATGAAGAAATAAAAGTCAATTATGAAATGGAGGGAAGACCTATGATGAAAAAGAAAAATTATTTTAAGCCTGCGGTTGCACTGGTAGCGTGTGCAGCACTTGTGGCAGGGATCGGCTTCGGAAATCTGCCGGACAGGATATTTGATAACATGTCCCATAAAACGGACACACCTGCGACGACAAAGGAAGCACAGAATACGGAGAGCGGCTTTGTGGTAAAGGTAAAGGCTGCCGAGACGAAGGAACTGAAACAGGGGGAGAAGCAGCTTATTGTATATCCGTCCGACTGTCAGGGAGAATCCTGGGTCGGTAATGATAAGGACAAGGTTGTCAGCTATGCTGTGGAAACGCCGTTAGTCTGTGAAGGAAAGAACATGGACACGATCACCTATTCGGTCGATAAAGGATTTTTCCGCATTGTCACACCGAAGAAAATGTCTTATGTGATCGATGGAGAAGAATATAAGCCATCGGACAGATTTATTGAGAACTTCAATACGACTGGGAATCAGCCCGGTATGACGGAAAAGTATTATAAATCCTACACTGTTTCAGCAAAGGACCAGAACCGTAAGGGTGTCTCTGTAGAAATCTGTGACACGAAGAAGGTGTCCGATGAATTATATGACAATCTCTGGACCGAGGACATAAATACGGGTGAGAAGGAGATGGCAGTTGAGGCGGAGACGAAGAACAAGATCATGAATGATCCGCAGATTACTTGCAAGGTTAACTACAAAGAAGATTCTACTGAGAAATCGGAGAGTATTAAAGTAGTTGTAAAGCACGAAGTGATAAGTTATAAAGCCGCTACGGATATTTATCCGAGCCTGTCGGAAAAGTTTAATATCTTAGACGATGTAAAAAGAGTTTTCGTAACCTTTGAAAGAAGATAAGGGAAACAAAATGAAATTTCCCGAAATTTCCTGAAAACGCCAAAATATTTCTTGTAAATTTCCCGAAAACAATTTATAATATAGAAAATAAAAGAAATTGTTTGGGAAACGTGGAGAACAGGAACACTTTCTAAGAGAGCCGTCATGCGATGATGCGATATGGGTCATTGTATGGCGGCATTGATGAATGGGGGCGTGAGTATGGGACAGGATATTATTCGGGCGAAGGAGTTAGCGGATCAGTGGGGAATTACCCCGAGACGTGTGAATCAGTTATGTGCGGACGGTTCCCTGGAGGGAGCATATAAGGCGGGAAGATTCTGGATGATTCCGTCGGATGTTAAGAAGCCGGATTTCCTGCGGGAGAAGGCATCATATACAGTGCGCACACAGCAGCACGGCGACAGTCCGCTGCCATGCCCGGTGGGGATCACTTCCTATAAGGAGGTGGTCAGCGAGTGCTATTATGTAGACAAGACCCTGCTGCTGCGCCAGATGATCGATGACCACAGCAAGGTCTTTTTGTTTACAAGACCACGGCGTTTCGGCAAGACGCTGATGATGGACATGGTACGGACGTTTTTTGAGCGGAGCACAGAGGATACCTCTGTTTATTTCACGGACAAGAAGATATGGTCCTGTGGAGAGAAGTACCGGGAGCTTCAGGGAAAGTATCCGGTGATATTTCTTTCCTTTAAGGATGCGCATCAGACGAGCTGGGAGGCGATGTACCGGAGTCTTTGCTTTACGCTGCGCGAGGAGTTTGTGCGTCACAGAGAGCTTTTGGAGTCGGATGCACTGAACGAGTACGACAGGCGTTTCTTTCAGAACATTACAGAGGACAAGGCAGAGATCACGGATTATCAGTATGCGCTCGGCAAGCTTTCAGCGATGCTGACGACATGTTATCAGAGCAAGACGATCATTATCATTGATGAGTATGACACGCCGATCCAGCAGGGGCATCTGCATCATTACTACGATGAGGTGATCGGCTTTATGCGCAATCTTTTATCCTTTGCACTAAAGGATAATGAGAACCTTGAGTTTGGTATTCTGACAGGTATCCTTCGGATCGCAAAGGAGAGTTTGTTCAGTGGACTGAATAATCTGGTTGTCAATACGATCCTTGATGATAAGTATGCAGAGTATTTCGGGTTTACCGGACAAGAGGCGGCACAGATGGCGGCTTATTACGGGGTGCCGGAGAAGCTGGAGCAGATCCGTGAGTGGTATGACGGCTATGTGTTTGGTGAGACGGAGGTGTACAATCCGTGGTCTGTTATCAACTACTTTAATAATAATTGTAAGCCGAAGGCGTTCTGGTCACGGACGAGCGGCAATGAGATCATCGGCGAGCTGATCCGTGGAGCCGGGAAGGAGCTGTATCAGAATCTGTCGCTGCTTCTGCAGGGGAAGGAGATTCAGGCGATCATTGACACGGACATTATTTATCCGGAGGTCAACAGTGATCCGGATATTATCTGCAGCTTCCTGCTGGTGGCGGGATATCTGCACGTGACCTCGGTGATCAGTGAGTGGAATGACAATCCGATCTGCTCGCTTGCGATTCCGAACCGGGAGATCAAGGGCGTGTTCCGGAAGGAGATCCTCGACAGTTACAACCAGCTGTTCAGCGGATCGCTCCTGCGAAACTTCGAGGTGGCACTGCGAACCGGCGATACGGCGCTTTTTACCGATACGCTGCAGACCTATCTGATGCAGTCTGCCAGCACCTTTGACACGGCGAGCGAGAACTTTTATCACGGTACGGTGTTTGGGATGCTTGCGATCCTGTCGGACCGGTATTATATTTCCTCGAACCGGGAGTCCGGGGAGGGGCGGTTTGATGTACAGCTTGAGCCGCGGGACAGAACGCAGATGGGCTATATCATCGAGTTTAAGGCAGGTAAGGAGCTTTCCGAGCAGGCACTTTCTGACACTGCGGGGAAGGCGGTCAGCCAGATCAGGGAGAAGCAGTACAGCACAGAGATGGAGTATCGTGGCATCACGAAGATCGGATTCTTCGGAATTGCGTTTTGCGGCAAGAAGGTAGCCTGTGCCTATGAAGAGAGAAAGGAAGGTTGATTTATTATGAAAATTGTGATTTTAGATGGCTATACAAGCAATCCGGGTGATTTAAACTGGGATAAGCTTAAGAAGCTTGGAGATCTGACCGTATATGAGTACACAAAGAATCAGACGGAGGATGTCGTGGAGCGTCTGCAGGATTGCGAGATTACACTGACCAATAAAACAGTCATTACGAAGGAGATCATGGAAGCCTGTCCGAAGCTTCGTTATATTGGTGTGCTTGCGACCGGCTACAATGTCGTAGATATGAAGGCAGCCGCAGAACACGGGATCACGGTTACCAATGTGCCGGGCTACAGCACACAGGCGGTGGCACAGCAGGCATTTGCGCTGCTTCTGGAAATCTGTTCCCATGTGGCACACCACAGCAGTGAGGTGCATGACGGCAGATGGAGCAGAGGACGGGATTTCTGTTTCTGGGATTATCCGCTGGTGGAGTTGGATCACAAGACGGCGGGCATCATTGGTTTTGGTCAGACCGGCAAGGCGATCGGGCGTGTGGCGAAGGCATTTGGCATGCGGGTCATCACCTGCGGTTCGCATGCGACGGAGGAAGGGAAAGCCATCGGAGAGTACGTGGCGAGAGAACAGCTTCTGCGGGAGTCGGACGTGATCTTTCTTGCGTGTCCGCTCAATGAGGAGACAAAGGATCTGATCTGTGCGGAGACGATCGCGCAGATGAAGGATGGCGTGATCCTGATCAATACGAGCCGTGGCGGTACGATCGTGGAGAAGGATCTGGCGCAGGCGTTAAAGAGCGGGAAGATTTATGGTGCGGGTGTGGACGTCGTATCTGTGGAACCGGCACAGCCGGACAATCCGCTGCTTTGCTGCGATAATTGTGTGATCACACCGCATATTGCATGGGCGACGAAGGAGGCGAGAGGACGTCTGATCGATATTGCGTCGGAGAATGTACGCAGCTTTCTTGATGGGGCGCCGATAAATGTGGTGGCGTAATTGGATAAGATATGTTATACTCATAAACATAGATGCGAAGAGGCACATTTCTGATATGGAATGTGCCTTTTTTCGTATATAAGAAATCTGTATGGAACGGAGGGATATTATGGCAGAGACGATTTATAACTCAACCCCGGCGAGAGATGGTTTTCATATGCCGGCAGAATTCGAACCGCAGGAACGTGTCTGGATGCTTTGGCCACAGCGACCGGACAACTGGAGGGATGGGGCAAAGCCGGCACAGGAGGCGTATACAGAGGTGGCAAAGGCGATCAGTCGATTTGTGCCGGTGACAATGTGTGTGAATGGAGATCAGTATCAAAACGCCAGAGAGAAGCTGCCGTCCGATATTCAGGTGGTGGAGATGTCCGGCAATGATGCATGGATGCGGGATATGGGGCCTGCTTTTGTGGTGAACGAAGAAGGCTTGTTGCGGGGCTGTGACTGGAGGTTTAATGCGTGGGGAGGTTTTGTAGATGGTCTTTATTTTCCGTGGGATAAAGATGATCAGATTGCCGGAAAGGTTTGTGAGATGATCGGTGCAGACTATTACCGCTTGCCGGATTTTGTGCTGGAGGGAGGCTCCTTTCATGTGGACGGGGAAGGGACGGTACTCACAACGAAAATGTGTCTTTTGAGCAGAGGACGCAATCCGCATATGACGCAGGAGCAGATTGCGGAAACGCTGTGTGATTATCTGGGGGCAGACAAAGTGCTGTGGCTTTCGGACGGCATTGACCCGGAGGAAACGAATGGTCATGTGGACGATGTAGCCTGCTTTGTGCACCCGGGCGAGGTGGCATGTATTTATACGGAGGATGAGTCCTCTCCGTTTTATGAGACGGCACAGCAATGTTACCGGGAGCTTTGCGGGATGACGGACGCCAAAGGAAGGAAATTGAAGGTGCACCGGGTCTGCTGTCCGAAAGAACCGGTGCAGATCGGCGATGATTTCCGGATCGATCATATGCCGGGCACGATTCCGCGTGAACAGGGCGAGCTTTGCATTGCTTCGTATCTGAATTTTCTGATCACAAACGGTGCGGTAATCGTGCCACAGTATGGAGATGAAAATGATGCGCTGGCATTGGAACAGATACAAGAGATCTTTCCGGAGAGAGAGGTTATTGGCGTATATACGCGTGAGATCGTATATGGCGGTGGCAATATTCACTGCATTACGATGCAACAGCCGAAGTGCAGGTGAAATCTATGTGGTGACAAGGAGGTTTTAACAATGAGAAATGTAACAGTAGCGGCAACGCAGATGGCATGTACATGGGATCGTGAGGAGACGCTGGAGCGGGCAGCAGGTCTTGTTGAGGAGGCGGCACAGAAGGGCGCCAACATTGTTCTTTTGCAGGAACTTTTTGAGACACCGTACTTTTGTCAGCAGGAGCGTACGGAATATCTGAAGCTTGCAACCACAGTGGAAGAAAATCCTGCCATTGCATATTTTCAGAAGATGGCAAAGCAGAAGGAGCTTGTCATTCCGGTGAGCTTTTACGAAAAGGCGGGCAACACCGCATTCAACAGCGTGGCAGTGATCGATGCGGACGGAAGCATTCTGGGCGTTTACCGCAAAACGCATATTCCGCATTCCTTATTATATGAAGAAAAATTTTATTTCACGCCGGGTGACACGGGATTTCGTGCCTGGAAAACGCAGTTTGGGACGATCGGTGTAGGCATCTGCTGGGATCAGTGGTTCCCGGAGACGGCAAGAGGGATGGCACTGCAGGGCGCGGAAATTTTAATGTATCCGACAGCGATCGGCAGTGAGGCGGTGGAGACGATTGATTCCATGCCGCATTGGAGACGATGCATGCAGGGACACGCGGCGGCAAATATCATGCCGGTCATCGCATCAAACCGCATTGGCACGGAGACCGACGAGACGAGCATGACCTTCTATGGATCCTCGTTTATCACGGATCACACCGGTCAGATCCTGCAGGGGGCGGATCGGGAAAGCCAGACGGTTCTTGTGCAGAGCTTTGATCTGGATGAGATTGAGGAGTACCGCAGATCCTGGGGCGTATGGAGAGACAGACGACCGGAAATGTATGGGATACTGACAACGCACGGGAGGTAGAAGGAATTTTGCTTTTTTAAAGGTTATATGCTACAATATGGCGATAGTTAGATGCGACTAACTATCGCCATGTTTTTGTTTTTGCATATAGATAAAGATAAGATAGAATCAATATGTGATATTTTGTCTGAAACCCTGCAGATTCTATATTTGCAGGAACACAGAAAGGAGACAAGAATGTCTGAACTGATTACACTTAGCATTCCGTTTCTGGGGACATCTCTTGGGGCGGCGATGGTATTTTTCATGAAGGATAAGATTGCACCGCGGATCGAGAAGCTGTTACTTGGGTTTGCGGCGGGTGTGATGATCGCCGCCTCTGTATGGTCCTTGTTGATCCCGTCAATTGACATGACAGAGGCGCAGGGGAAGCTTGCATGGCTGCCGGCAGTAACAGGATTTTTGCTTGGCATTGGATTTCTGCTTGTGTTAGATACGGTGATACCACATCTTCATTTGAAAAGCAGTGAGCCGGAGGGGCTTCACGCCGGACAGCCGCGCCTGTCCAAAACGACGATGATGCTTTTTGCGGTGACGCTGCATAATATCCCGGAGGGAATGTCGGTCGGGGTCGCATATGCGGGCAGTATGATGAAGGGCGCAGGAATCACGGTGGCAGGAGCGCTCGCGCTGGCGCTTGGTATTGCGATCCAGAATTTTCCGGAGGGGGCGATCATTTCTCTGCCGCTTTGCGGAGAGGGGATGAGTCGCAGGAAAGCCTTTGTGTGCGGTGTGTTGTCCGGGATTGTGGAGCCTGTGGGCGGTTTTATCACAATTCTGATCGCGGGGGCGATCTCTCCGGTGCTTCCGTATCTTCTGGCATTTGCAGCGGGAGCCATGATGTATGTGGTGATCGAAGAACTGATTCCGGAATGTCAGGACGGGGTACACAGCAACATCGGAACTATTGGGGCGGCGCTGGGGTTTGCTCTGATGATGGTGCTTGATGTGGCACTGGGGTGAAGTCCGGGGTGATACAGATGATATTTCGCATGAAATCGGGGTGACGAAAGGAATAATTTACCCCATACTAGCCGTTTGGTTAGTTGACTTATTATATAAATGCTGTTATATTTGGTGTAAAATACACCTAATTTTGCATAAACGCAGGAGAAAGCGTTTGAAAATGCCGTGTATTTTCGGAGAGTTAAAGGAAAAAGTGTGAAAATTGAAACAAGAATGGAGGAATGTGTATGAAAGGAATGAGAAAACGTCACCGGAAGAGGCTGACAGCGGTTGTTACTGCCGTTGCACTGATCTGCACAGGCGGTGTGCTGCCGGAGAACATGGCTTATGCAGCGGAGCAGACAGAAGAAGGTGTTGCAATTGATAAGGAGAATTTCCCGGATGAGAACCTGCGAAATTATCTCAAAGAAAGTGGATTTGATAAGAACGATGACGGTTATTTTTCACAAAGTGAGCTGGATGCCGTTGAAGAAATGGAAGCAATATATAATAAACTGGAAAATCTGAAGGGGCTTGAGTATTTCCGGAATCTGAAGTCTTTGGATATCCGATTGAATAATATCAGCGGAGAACTGGATCTGCAGTTGTTCCCTAATCTGACCAGTGTTTATTGTGATGATAATGAGATTACATCTATCCGGTTTGGAGAGGACTGTAAGCTGGAATTGATAGAATGTAATTACAATCAGATCGAAGTGTTGGATGTGAGTGGATTGGATCACCTGGACCAGCTTAACTGTACGGGCAATCCGCTCAAGGTATTAAAATTTAATGAGAAATGGACTTCTATCAGATTGTACTGCGATGAATGCAGTCTTACAAGTCTGAAAATTCCGGAAAGCCTGGACGCATCTGAAACTCAGATTAACTGTGAGAATAATGTTACCTATTTAACACAGAAAAATATTGACTTTCTGGATCCGGAAATGTTTCCGGATTTTGATACCGGAAAGATTCAGAAGGTCGTGAAGCTGACAAAAGAACAGGCAGAAGCCGGAAAGAGCGGAACGGATATTTTTGATGAGTTGAAAGGCTCCGATTATAAGCTGACGGATCTGCAGCTTGGGGATCGGATCATTTATACCTATGACTGTGGAATAGGTATGAGCTTTGATTTTACCATGCGTGTCGGATATTCTGAGGAGATGTTTCCTCCGAACAGACCGGATGGAACACAATATGTGGAGTACACCGTCAGCACTGTGGGAGAAGTACCACTTCCGGAAGGATGGAAATGGAAGGATGAAGATGCAGATCTTGTACTTCCGTTTGGGAACTGGTATGAAGCCACCGCAGAATATGTGGGTGACAATGCAGAGTATTATGCGAACATATATCAGGATGTAGAGATATGGAAAGATTACTGTCAGCATCCTAATGATATGCGGGAGCTTAAGGATGAGCAGGAGGCAGACTGCACGCAGTCTGGATATACCGGAGATTATTACTGCGGTGTGTGCGGGGATCTTCTGTATAAAGGTGAGTATATTCCGATACAGCACCGGCTTGAACTGGTCGAAGAGAAGGAAGCCACTCAGACTGAGCCGGGCAATATACAGTATTTTATCTGCTCTGCCTGTGGAAAGCTTTTCTTAGATGAGGACGGCTATCATGAGGTGGGGATAGAGGATGTGACAATCCCTGTTCTGGAACCGGATCCGACCGATGAGCCGGTGCCGGCTCCAAGTGAGGATCCAACCGCAGAACCAACGAAGGAGCCGAATCCGACGGAGGCACCACTGCCAACGCCGGGAGTAAGCGAAACACCAGTGCCGACCGAAGAGCCGACCCCGGCACCGAGTGAGGATCCAACTACAGCGCCGAGTGAGAAACCGACGGCTGAGCCGACCCGTGAGCCGGAGATCACACCGGAGCCGACAACAGCGCCGGCACCAAGTGAGGAACCAACCACGACACCAATGCCGAGTGAAGAGCCAACGATGGCACCGACAGAGGCACCAACAGCAGAGCCGACCCGTGAACCGGAAATCACACCGAATCCGGTAGACCCAACGGTGGCACCGGCACCGACCGAGGCGCCAACAATGGAGCCGACCCGTGAGCCAGCGAAAACCGCTGCACCGATAGAGCCAACGAAGGAGCCGGTACCGACAGATGCGCCGGTACCGACCGAAGTGCCAACGCAGAAACCGGAAGTGCCGGCGATCACACCGGAGCCGACAGTCCCGGCAGTTCCGACGATTGTACCACCTGTCCGGACACCTGTTCCGACACAGACGGTACAAGCAACACAAACTCCTGCGACACCGGCACCGACCCCTGTTTCAACTCCGAAGACGAATCGGAAGAAGCCGGCAAAGGTTGGCAAGATCATTACCTCTTCTGCAGGCTACCGTTTCAAGGTGACAAGCAGCAAAGTGAAAAATCCAGAGGTTGCACTGTATCGTCCGGGTTCCGGACGTAAGGAAGTAAAGATTGGTACGAAGGTAACGATTAATGGAATTAGTTATTCCGTTACTTCGGTTTGCGAGCGGGCATTTCGCAGCAACAAGAGAGTGACAAAGGTATCTCTGGGTTCCAGAGTTGATAAGATTGGAAAAGAAGCATTTGCAAACTGCAGAAATATCAAAGTTCTTTATATTTATTCTCCAAGACTGAAAGCATCAGATATTGGAGAGAACGCATTTAAGGGCATCAATAAAAGGGTTAAGATTTCTGTGCCAAAGGCGAAAATGAAGGAGTATAAGGAGCTGTTCCGCGAGAAAGGATTAAGCAAGCAGACGTCCGTGACGACCGGAAAAGTGCAATAACATTTTCGGGATGTCATTACAAAGTGTTATGGAAGTAATAAAAAAGTATATCTTTACAAATGATAAAACCTTGTCTATAATAGGTGCATAATTTCAATTGGATTGAAACAGGCGATGGAGCTTATAAAAGTAAGCACGTCGTCTGTTTTTTTCTTTACATACATTGAAATTAATCGTAGCCGGAGGAGAAGACATCGTATAGAAGGGAGACATGACTATGAAAACATTAAAAAGAGTAAAGAGAAGAGCAATTTCGGTATTGATGACAGGTGCACTGGTAGCGACAATGCTTACCGGATGTGGAAGTAGTTCAGATGCAGGAAGTTCATCCGGGGCAGGCAGCAGTTCTGAGGCGGGAGGTACAACTGATCTGAGTAAGGTTGAATTAACCGTTGGAACATCAGGAACATACGCACCGTTTTCTTATTTTAAGGAGGATGGAAAGACACTGCAGGGTTTTGATGTGGAATTGTTGAAAGCATTGCAGGATAAGCTTGGATTTAAGATTAAAAATGATACGATTCAGGATATGGATTATGGTCCGCTGACAACGTCACTGACGCAGGGACAGATCGATCTCGGTGCCGCAGCACTCTGTGCGACTGATGAACGAAAAGAAGTCATGAACTTCTCGGATATTTATTATGACGCAGGTATCATTGTTGCAGTTGGTAAGGATAACAACGACATCAAGTCTGTGGATGACCTGACAGATGGCAAGTATAAGGTAGCAGTCCAGACCGGAACGATCGCTTACGAATATGCAACATCAAAGCTTCCGGAGAAATGTCTGCAGAGCTTTGATTCTCAGGCGTTAGCATATAAGGCAGTCGAGGGTGGTCAGGCAGATGCGACGATCTACGATGCACCGGGTACCTCTTATTCAATTAAGACCGGTGAGGTAAAGCTTAAGATTGTCGGTGATGAGTTCTACAATGGTCAGGCACCATACGCACTTGCATTCTCCTTTGATATCTGCAAGAAATATCCGGATATCATTGAGCAGTTCAATAAGGCAATTAAGGAGCTGCAGGATGACGGTACGATCGATAAGCTGAAGAAGGATTGGTGCGAATAAGGTGAAAAGTACTTCTAAGACTGCAAAAAATTTGCAGTCAAGAAGTACTACAGTTTCACCTTTGAAAAAGCTTCGCTTTTTCGCATAGAAATTTGCAGTCAGGAAGTACTACAGTTTCACCTTTGAAAAAGCATCGCTTTTTCGCATAGACCAATATATTATCTTTTTCGTAAATACACATTGCCGGGGCGCTTGAAGGTGCCCCGGATTTCATAAGGAGGCAGGACATGGGGATTGATCTTGAATTATTACAGGCCATTGGTCCGATGCTGTTTCGTGGTTTGAAGGTCACCATGGAGATTGCGGTGATCGGTATACTGTTTGGCTTTGTCCTTGGTTCTCTTTGCGGATATGCTCTGCAGAGCCGCAATAAGATTGCAAAAGGAATTGCCAATATTTATGTATGGATCATGCGTGGTACCCCGATCGTGGTGCAGGCATTGTATGTATATTTTGTGGTGCCGGAGATCATCGGACTGATCAAGGGGGAGAGAGTGGTGCTGGATCCGACATTGGCCGGTATCCTTGTTATCACATTAAATGCAGGTGCATTTATATCACAGCTTGTGCGGGGAGCACTGGACAGCGTGGATATTGGACAGAAGGAAGCGGGAGCGTCGCTTGGCTTAAGTCCGATGCAGATTATGATACATATTATAATTCCACCGGCATTTCGTTCTATTATCCCGAGTTTGTTTAACCAGTTTATTATTTCCGTAAAGGACACGGCACTTCTGTCCATGATTTCGGTCAATGAAATTACAAGACAGACACAGAATTATGTTATGAGAACTTACAAAACGATTCCGGGATATACCGTGTGTGCCATTTTCTATCTGGTACTTTTGTCTGTCCTGATGATCGTACAGAAGATGGTTGAAAAGCGGATTGCCAATAAATAGGAGGTGCCATATGGGAAATACAATGATAAAGGTAAACCATCTGTCGAAGGCATTTGGTGATCTGGAGGTCCTGCGGGACATTAATATGGAGGTCAGCGAGGGAGAGGTTGTCTGTATCATCGGACCGTCCGGCTCAGGAAAAAGTACATTCCTGCGCTGCATCAATCAGTTAGAAACACCCACCTCGGGAGAAGTTCTTTATAAAGAGGAAAATATCTGCGATTCAAAGGCAGATATCCGGAAGTTCCGGGAGGAAGTGGGAATGGTGTTTCAGCGGTTTAATCTGTTTCCGCTCAAGACGGTACTCGGAAACGTGACGATGGCTCCGGTTCTGACAAAGCATCGCAACAAAGCCGAGGCAAAGGAAATCGGTATGGAGCTTCTGAAAAAAGTTGGTCTTGAGAGCAAGGCACATGTGATGCCGTCAACCTTATCCGGTGGTCAGCAGCAGCGTGTGGCGATCGCCAGAGCACTAGCTATGGAGCCGGCAGCGCTGTTATTTGATGAGCCGACATCGGCATTGGATCCGGAGCTTGTCGGAGAAGTGTTAAATGTTATGAAGGATTTGGCAAAGGAAGGAATGACTATGATCGTCGTTACGCATGAGATGGCATTTGCAAGGGATGTGGCAGACCGCGTCATCTTTATGGCAGACGGATATGTCGTGGAGGAAGGTCCGGCGAAGGAGGTTATGGAGAATCCGAAGGAAGAGCGTACGAAAGCATTCCTGTCCAGATTCTTAAATCAGTAGTGTCCGATAAAAAGGACAGTGAAACCGATAATGCCATATGTCCGGTAAACAGGATAGAGACACCGATAATGCCATATGTCCGATAAACAGGATAGAGACACCGATAATGCCATATGTCCGATAAATAGGACAGACACGATAATACGAAACCAGGGCGTTTGCACCAGTGCCGCGGTGCAGACAGAAAAGAAGCCGGATTCGGCGGCACAGAATCGAGGGAGACTATGAAGAAATTTGTCGTAACGATCACAAGAGAATTTGGAAGCATGGGACGTCCGATCGCAAAACGGTTGTCAGAGCTGCTTCATGTGGAGTATTATGATAGAGATATTGTCGAGGCGGCATCACAGAAGCTGGATCTGCCGGTTTCCGTCATTAGTAATGAGGAGGAAAAGGACACCTCCGGATTTTTTGAAATGCTGTTTCCGCTCGGAACAGAATCTGCAGACCGTCAGACAAGGATCTTTCAGGCACAGAGTGGCATCATCACGGCACTTGCGGCGAAGGAATCCTGTATTATTGTAGGACGCTGTTCCGATTATGTCCTGCGCGATGAGCCGAATGCATTTCATGTGTTTGTCTACGCATCTTATAAGGACCGTCTTGCCAACTGTACAGGACCTCTCGGCATGAAGGAAGAGGAAGCCAAGAAGATGATCACGGAGGTCGATAAAGCGAGAAACCGTTATCACAAAAGATATGCGAAGTTTAGTTCGTCCGATCCGGCGCACAAGCATTTGATCATCAACAGCGGACTGCTGGGAGTGGAACAGACTGCGCAGATTCTTGCGGAGATCGTACAGATGCGGTTTAAGGATGATGGACCGGACGCATAACAGGGAGGCGATGCTTGTGGCAAAACAGAAAAAAAGAACATTTGCAGTACCCGCTATTCTGGCGGCAGGGAGTCTCTGGGGATCCATGGGGCTCTTTGTTCGCGTTTATAACGCAAGAGGGCTGCAGAGTATGGATATTGTGGCGATACGTGCAATGGCAACGGTGATCGCCATGTTTGTGTTTATGATATTTTTCCGCAGGGAACTGCTTCGGATCCGTTTGCGGGATCTGTGGTGTTTTCTCGGAACAGGGATAGGCAGTATTGTTTTCTTTAATTACTGCTATTTCAAGACGATTTCCCTGACCTCCATGTCGGTGGCAGCCGTACTTCTTTATACGGCACCTGCGATTGTCATGGTTCTGTCGCGTATCCTTTTTGGCGAGCGCTTTACGGTTCGGAAGGTGACGGCACTTGTCATGACATTTGTCGGCTGTATTTTCGTGACGGGGATCATTGGAGATGCCGTCTCATTAAATGCGGCGGGGATTCTGACCGGACTTGGTTCGGGCCTTGGATACGCACTTTATTCGATCTTTTCCAGGTATGCGATCGACCGGGGATATCATTCTCTGACGATCTCTTTTTATACCTTTCTGGTGGCGGCAGTGACCACGCTTCCGTTTATCAACGGAGCGGGCATCTGGAGCGTGACGGTCAGCAGCGGTGGCATGATCGCATTCTTTCTGGTCTTCGGCGTGATCAGCACCGTGCTTCCGTACACATTATATAATTATGGTTTAAATACGATGGAAAATGGCCGTGCTTCGATCATTGCATCGGTTGAACCGCTTGTGGCAACGCTTCTTGGAATTGTGATATTCCACGAGAAAATGAGCCTCGGAGGCGTGGCGGGAATGGTTCTGATCCTGGGCGCACTGGTGCTTTGCAATATGAAGCCGGCAGAGAAATAAGAAAATTTATGCCAGCAGCTCCTTCAGGAAGATCTGCAGTAACCGCTGTCCCTTGTGGACGAGGCTGTCTTTTCCGTCCTTAACGCACCAGTCGTAAATGATGCCGCGCTCCAGCGAGAAATAATTATCGGCGAGTTCTCTGGCATTTTCGGAACGGCGGAACTCTCCCTTGTCCTGTCCCTCTTCAATGATCTGCGGGATCAGAGAATAATAGAATCGCTTTTTATTCAGGAGATTGTGTTTCGTATCGATGTCTTCCATATACAAATGTTTCACAAGAGGAAGAGGAACCTCCGTCTCGATCAGATGGAAAAGCTCACGGTTCAGATAAAGCAGTGTCTCGTAGCGGCTGAGCCTTGGGTTGATCTGCACCATCAGGTCTGCGTATTTGCGGGCAAACAGATCGCCGAGCGTGTATTCCAGATCATCCTTTTCTTGAAAATACCGGTGGAAGATTTCGGATGTCACGCCGGCAAGCTCCACAACATCTTCTACAGATGTAGAATCATATCCTTTCTCATGAAATAATTGCCATGCGGCGCGCACGATGCGGCTGCGGTCACTCTCCTTCGGTGCCTTTTTCTGTGTACCCAGAAGAAATCCAAGCTCCAGCGGATCCTCCGGATCAAGAAGCCATGTGTTCATGCCGGTCATATAAGCACTTCCGGTAATCTGAGGGATGATGCCGCGGTATCCGCCGACATCGACCTCCTTCGTGGCTTCCCCGGTGAAAAGCGAGCCGGTAACACTCTCGTAGACAAATGGTGTGTGCAGGGCAAGCTCGCCCTTCGCGTAAAGAGCCGCCATTTTCGCACTTGTTCCGGTACCGCACGGAGAGCGGTCTGCCTGCGCCATGCCGAAGATCACGCAGTTTTTCATGTCCGCCTCCGGCTTGTCGGTATGGCTGTAAAACTCCACCAGATCCACGGTTGTGATGTCCAGATACGGATGCTTGATCGGCACGGTTTCATTGACCTTTTTCAGGAGCAGCATACCAAGCTCCGACAGAATGTCAACGTTTTCCATCGTGATGTCAATACCGATCTGCTCGGCATCCACCAGAGCAAAAAACGAACCGCCAAAGGAAATATCATACGGGATCATGCCGTAGCCCTGAATGTCGATCGTCTGGTTTTCCTTATAGAGAAAGGCGGGAACATTCAGAATGCTGACCTGCTCCGCTTTACCGTTCTGTACTTTGACGCGTGTGCGGATCAGACCGGAAGGGGCATCCAGTACAACATCGGTGTAAGGCTCGGAAACATCATCCAATCCTCCTTCCACCAGGAAACTGCCAATAAATCCGCTTGCTCCGGTTACCA
>OGHW01001648.1_pt1 | contig 16625 bp, 19 predicted proteins | sample 1571641 | NCBI WGS metagenome assembly OGHW01 (sample SAMEA2582066, study PRJEB24529) | metagenome | biome: Human gut stool | place: China | collected 2011 | reverse complement strand
CCGCCGATATGGATGGGGCCGGTCGGGTTGGCGGAGACGAATTCGAGATTCAGGGTCTCACCGCCGAGATGGTCGTTCTTGCCGTAGGCGTTGCCGGCTTCAAGCACGGCATCGACCACGGCCGCTGCGGAAGCGGAGTCGAGCACGATGTTGATGAAGCCGGGACCGGCCACTTCCACGGACTTGATGCCGTCGGACTGGGCCAGTTCGGCCGCGAACAGCTCAGCCAGATCGTGAGGTTTCATACCGGCTTTTTTGGCCAGCTGCATGGCCGCATTGGAGGCCCAGTCGCCGTGTGCGCGGTCCTTCGGGCGCATCACGGTGAGCTTGGACACCGGGGGGATCAGCTCGTCGGTCAGGGTGCCTGCCTTACCGGCGGCAACGAGAGCATGGGCAATCTTGGAAATCAGTTCACTTAACGCTTCTGGGCTCATTCTCCCCAGTCTACCGAGCGCGCCGACAGAACCCCGGCCCAAGCCCGCACGTCTCTTTCTCCCCTAGTCGGAATCGGAGGAATCGAATCTGGTCTTGAGGTAGTAGCCGGCATAGCAGAGGGCCACAAACGGAATCATGTACAGCAGCGTGGAACGCTGGGAAGGGTCGAGTACGACCAATGCCAGAGCCCCGACGCACATCACGATCGCGGTGATCGGCACGAACGGATAGCCGGGCGCCTGGTACCTGAGTTCGTCAATCGCATGCCCTTCCGCCAGCCATTGACGGCGGAAGCGAATATGGCACACGGACACCGACGCCCACACCACCAGCGTAGCCAGACCCGACACGGCCACCAACGCCAGATACACGGTGGAAGCGGCCACTACGGAGGAAAGCAGCGCCAGCAGGCTTCCCGCCATGCTGAACATCACCGCGAACACCGGCACGCCATGGAAGTTCGTTCTGCCCAGCACACGTGGAATCATGCCCTCCCTGGCCAGAGACCACACCATGCGCGAACACACATACAGACCGGAATTCGCAGCGGACAGCACGGCCGTCAACACCACGAAATTCATTACGTCACCGGCAAACGGCATGCCTATCGACTGGAACACCAGCACGAACGGACTGGTGTCGACACCCGACTTGTGCCACGGAATCAACGCGGCCATCACCGCAATCGAGCCGATGAAGAAAATCGCCAGACGCAACACCGTCGTATGCACGGCCTTCGGAATCGCCTTCGACGGATCTTTCGTCTCTCCGGCCGCAACACCGACGACTTCGGTTCCCGAAAACGCGAACACGACCGTCAGCAGCGTCGAGAAAATCGGCAGCACACCGTTCGGCAGCCATCCGTCGGCGGAATAGTTCCCGAACAACGGCGCATGCGTATAGCCGGCAATCGGAATCACGCCGAATATCGCCAGCAGACCGATCACGATGAACGCAATGATCGCGAAGACCTTGATCGACGCGAACCAGAATTCCGATTCACCATACAACCGTACCGACAGTACGTTGAGCAACAAGACGACCGCGATGAACATGGCCGACCATGCCCAAGCGGGAGAATGCGGAAACCACCGTTGCATCAACAGACCGGCGGCCGTGAATTCCGAAGCGAGCGCCACCGCCCAATTGAGCCAGTACAGCACGGCGATGGTGAAGGCGGTGCCGGGGCCGATGAACCGCTTCGCATACAGGTGGAAGCTGCCGGCATACGGCATGGCCACCGACAGTTCGCCGAGGCTGAGCATGATGAAATATACGAGCACGGAGCCGATGCCGTATGCGATGATCGCGCCAAGCGGCCCCGCCTGATGAATCGTGTAGCCGGAGCTCAGGAACAGGCCCGTGCCGATTACGCCGCCCAGCGAGATCATGGTCAGATGACGGGTCTCCATCTTGCGTTCGAGCCCGCCCTGCTCGCGTTCGACCGCGGTTTCGTCGCCGCTTCCGGACTGCATGGTCATTCGTTCCAACTCCTTGCCTGCCTCCGCATGTGCGCCATGGCCGGGCGCATCCATCATGACATTACACGGCATGTCTGAAGTCGGCCGGGACGAATCGGCACGAACGAATGGAAGAGTAAGAGCGCCATACGCCGTTGTACGGCACCCGATTGGTGAGGAATCCCGCCTTACACGATGCCTCGGGCAATATGCGCGAGGCATTCCCATGCGGCGGGATTCGGCATACCGTCTGATGGATCAGAGAACCGCGATGGCGTCGATCTCAACGAGAGCGCCCTTCGGAATCATATTGTTGCCGAAGGCGACTCGTGCCGGCTTCACGGAGCCGATGAACGCCTGCGCATAAACGGCGTCGACCTCTTTGAAGTCCTCGACGTCTTTCAGGTAGATGGTGGCGCGGCACACATGTTCGATGCCGGTTCCGGCGGTGTCGAGAATGTGCTTGATGTTCTTCAGGGCCTGTGCTGCCTGCTCGCCCGCGGTGTCACCCGCCAGTTCGCCAGTGGTCGGATCGATGCCCAGCTGACCGGAGACGAATACGAATCCATTGGCCTTGACTGCCTGGCTGTATGCTCCCAGGGCGGCAGGCGCTTCGGAAGTCGCCACCGCTTCCATCTTCTCGCTCATATTTTCTCTCCTTTGAACGCACACCGTTGCGCGGCGAACGCGAGTGGGCTTGATGGGGATCGAACCCACGACCTTCTGTTCCGGAGACAGACGCTCTATCCACTGAGCTACAAACCCGTGCGTCACCCTACTTTACACGCTCTTTTCCGCAATATGCGCAATCGTGAGCAAATTCCGTTGAAAAAACCTGTGATTCGGCCGAAAAACATTACGTTCTCGCCGTTTTCCAAGAATGTCGACATTACACTGGGGCTATGGGAGAGCATATGAACGATTTCGAGTACACGCGCCGTTTCTTCTGCCGCGCGATGCCCACCGAATTGGATGATGGGGACAATCCCACTCTGATCGTGCAAAGCTATTACGTGCACGAAGGCGGCTACGCGCTGCGCGTACGGCTGAAGACGCGTTCCGTGCGTCTTGACATGTCGCCCGACGTTCAACCGTTGCAGATTCTGGAACGGTATCGCGACGACTTTCGTTCCGGCTCAATCAGCGTGAAGGGCCCTTCCGTCGGCGGCACGCGTTATGAAGCCAGCCGCGACATCGACGCCCGCATCGCCGGCGAACTGATCCGTCGTGGCGGCGAGGTGACCATCAAGAACCGGTTCAGCGATTGGATCGACGAGGATGGCTGGAACATCGACGTATTCGGCGGGGCCAACGCTCCCCTGATCATCGCCGAAGCGCAACGCATTGGACCGGTCACGAACCTGGTGATTCCGAAATTCTGCACCACCGAAATCACCGATCAGCCCCGCTTCAGCAACGAGGGACTGGCCGCGAAGCCATACTCGCTGTGGCAGTCGGAGTTCGAGCGGGAACTGGAGGCGCAGGGGCCCCGGTTCCTTGAACTGTTCGGCAAGAACCGCATGGAATAGCGGTCCGACCGCCATTGAGCGCCGGTCGCGATCAGTACGATCAGTACGATCAGTACATGAGCGTGGCCAGACGGCGCCGCGCACGCTTCAGACGCTCATCGGACGGTTCCGGAATGGTGAAATATTCAAGCAGACGCTGGCGTACCGGCTCGATATCGGCCTTGTGCCCGGCGGCCACGAAATCCAGCAGACGATCGAAGGCGTCCTGAATCTGGCCGCCGATCATGTCGATGTCGGCCACGGCAAGCTGCGCATCCACATCATTCGGATGCTCGGCGGCCGCAGCACGCACCTCACGCACGTTGGCGGAGCCGGAACGGGCCAGCAGCAGCGCCTTCGCGCGTTCGCGAGCCGCGCGGGAGTCGTTCGGATCGGATTCCAGCACCTTTCCGTATGCGGCCGCGGCACCTGCATAATCGCCTTGCTGGGCCAACATGTAGGCCTCCTGATGTTCCGGCGGTATCTGGTCCTGGGCGGAAGCGGCGGATGCGGAATTGGCCGCATCGGAATCCGGATCGCCCGAATACGGCGCGGAACCGGTTACACCGGCCTGCTGGGCCGCAGCGATCAGCTTCGGCACCACGACTTCGGTAATCTGCTGCAGCTCCTCATCGGACGGCAGGCCCTGCAGAATCGGCATCGGACGACCGCCGATCAGTGCGAAAAGCGCCGGCGCTCCTTGCACTTGGAAGGCCTGCGCAATCGAAGGATTGGATGCGATGTCGATACGGGACAACTGGATCTGGCCGTTGAGCTGGTTCACGGCATCGCCCAGTTTGCGGGCCATGTCGAATAGACGGTCGTCGGTCGGCACCCACAGCAATAGCAGAATCGGGAACGTGGTCGAAGTCTGCACCATGGCCTGGAACGTGCCCTCCGTGGTGTCGATCACGTAGCCGCCTGCAGCCGGAGCACCGCCGGCCTGCCCGGGCTCGGCCTTCACCTGATGCTTGAGCGCCTCTAAATCAACGGCTCCAGCCAATGAAACTCCCGGATTGAACGGCCTTTGTTCTGCCATGATGCCTCCCAAGACACAAAAATCGTTGCTGGCACCCACTATAGGTACCAGCAACGATTTCAACGTCCGGGGGTGGGGCCGTTTTCAGTTCCGGCCCGTCATGGCATCGTTCAGAGCGCTTCGACCTTGATGGGCTGGCGTTCCGAGCCCACGGCGGTAACCTGCTTGCCTGTGTTCGCCTTCGGAATATACAGCGCCACGACGTTCACATACGTGGTCTTCATGATGCTGGTGGCCTTGCCGTCACCGAACAACGCCTTTTCGGCGTCGGAGGCCGGCTGCGATTCGCGGCCTTCGCCGGCGGAACGCGTCCATTCGGAATTGATCTGAGCCACCACCAGGTCGCCGCCGTCGGAGGAGCGCATCACGCATATTGCGTCATCCACCGGGGTGAAGGTCTGTTCCTGGGTGCCCTTGTTGAGTTCCATGGCCTTCTGCACCTGATCGGTCAGTTCTGATAGCTTCGTGCGCAGATCATCGTCGGCGAACTGCGAGGCATACTTGCTGTTCGCGCCGTGCTGCAACACGTCGGCGTATTCTTTGACCGCTTCCTTCGGTGTCATCAGCAGGCCGGAATCCTTGTCGGTGCCCTGCTGACTGCCGAGGCTCGCGATCTCGAACTTCGGCATCTTCACACCGGAGAACAGACGCGCCACACCCCATAGCTTGTAGTTCTGATGCGCGGAATCCTGCTTGAGCACCAGAAGACGCTTGGACTGCTGGTCCTCGGTGGTGGTGGTGATGGAGAACACCGTACGCGGCCAGCCGCTCTCGGTGGAGATGACGGTCTGCGCCAAATCGGTCGGAATGGTGGTCTTGCGGTCCAGATTGTCGGTGGCACGCGCCACTTCAAGCTCGCTGGTGCGAATGGTCAGTTCCGGACCGGACAGAATCGTGCCGAGTTCATCGGTATTGCGATCCTGATTGTACTGGTCGAGTGTTTTGAGGATCTGCGTACGGATCTTCTTTTCCTGTTCCGCAGTCAGATTCGGTGCTGCGGAGGACGACGACGTGGACGACGACGCTTTCGGCAACTGGCCTTCGCAGCCGCCCATGCCGATCATCAGTCCGACGGCGAGTACGGCCGCCGCGATTTTGCTGAAACGCTTACTCATCACTTGGCCTCTTCCGTTTGATCGTTGCCGTCGGCACCGTCGTCGGTATTCGACTGTACCTGCTCCTGCGCGAGTCGCGCGAAATACGCCTGCAGCTCATCCGCCGAAATTACGGAGGTAGCCTCGCCGTCACTGTTGCCGGCGGTATCCGTGGTTGCGCTGCCATCGGACGGCACGGCGTTCGCCTGCTGATCGGCGACCAGATTGCGCGCCGCCGGATCGATGATGGTCGGCTGCTGATCGTCTGGTTCCTGAGCGCGTGCGCCGGAACGATGCGACGCATGGCGACGGCGCTTGCGCTTGGCCGTCGAGGCCTTTTCATTACGGGAGGTGCTGGTTTCGGCGTTCTTCACCCATGTCGACACCGCTTCGCTGTCGCCCTGTTCGGAGCCGACGCCGGCAACGGCCGCGGCCGCCCGATGACGGCGCTTGTGCGGAGGCATGGCGAAGACCGATGCGGCAAGTATCGCCAGGATCACGAACAGACCGCCCGCAAAATACAACGGCATGGCGAAATCAGGAAGCGTCTGTCTGGTCCAATCCAATGAAACGGTGGCGTTCTTCGCATCACCGAAATCAATCAGTGCAACGGCATTGGTGCCGTCATCGGTCGAGGTGCCCTTGATCTGCAGATTGGCGGTTCCGTTTCCGCATGAGGTCTTCGTCCACATATCGGAGTCCTGCACCGCCACCTGGTTGTCGGATTGGTCCGCGGTTCCCTGGGCCGCGGCCTTTTGCGTGGATAGCGCGGACCAGTCGGACAGTCCGGTGATACGCGTGTATGGCGTGCCTGCAATCCAGCCGGCGACATCGCGGGCCGACCCGATGACGATGCATACGTTCGCGGATGCATCCGAGGCCTTTGCCGTGATGTTCACGCGCTTGTCGATCAGGGAAAGCACACCGGGATCGGTCACGACATAGCGTGAACCGTTCACCGACGAACTGGCGGTGATCCGCGCGCTCGGCTTCCACATGGTGGCGTTCAATACGCCGAGAACGATGCACGCGACGGCGAGCAAACCAAGAATGGGCGTAACGATGCCACGCATGATCTTGGCATGGCGCGTGGGGCCTGCCTTGACCTGTGGCTGTTCTTGTTCTTCTTGCGGTAAAGTCATAGCACCAACCATTCTACAGTCTCCCCATATAAAGCCCCCTGAACCGAGGAAAATCAAGGTTTGCCGGTATGGTTGAACCCATGCGCAGAACTACTTTCCTGAAAGCCGCAGCGGCAGCCTGCACCATGATCATGTGCCTGGGCGTCTCAGCCTGCGGCAATGGCTCCGATTCGAAGGCCTCGTCCTCCTCATCGGCCTCGTCCTCCGCGTCTTCCTCCAGCTCATCAGCGACCAAAATGCATCAGATCGCGGGCGTGACCGCCACCGGCGAGCTCGGCAAGAAGCCGACCGTCGCTTTCAAAACCCCGATGACCGTCGAGAACAACAGCTACGCCATCCTGCAGAAGGGTGACGGCGCCGTCATCGAAGACGGCGACCGCGTATGCTCGCAGGGCATCGCCATCAATGTCAAGGACGGCTCGGAACTTATGAGCACGTGGGAGAAGAACACTCCGGATTGCTCCACCGTGGTCTCCTCCGACACCAGCCAGATGACCGCGGCCTACTACAATCTGATCAAGGGCCAGAAGCTCAACTCCACCATCGCCATCGGCGTCAATGATTCGAATTCCTCAGGCACCTCGTATCTGATGGTGCTCACCTTCGTGTCCAAATCGAAGGATCTGACAAAGGCCGAAGGCACCAAGGTCATGGATGTGCCGTCCGACCTGCCGAAGGTGACGCTCGACAAGGACGGCAAGCCGTCGATCGACATGAACGGCTACAAGGGCTCCGATTCGCTGGTGTCGCAGGACCTGATCAAGGGCAACGGCGCGGAGGTCAAGGACACGCAGACCGTTGTGGCGAATTACACCGGCTGGCTGCTTGACAGCACCCAGTTCGATTCCTCCTGGGACCGTGGCGAATCCAGCTCCTTCTCGCTGGACAGCGTAATCAAGGGATGGAAGCAAGGTCTGGCAGGCCATACCGTAGGCTCGCAGGTGCTGCTGGTCGTGCCGCCGGATCTCGGCTATGGGAACAAGAAGCAAAGCTCCATTCCGGCCAACTCCACGCTGGTGTTCGTGGTCGACATCCTCGCCGCGTACTGATCCGCCGTTCAGGCGCATCATCCGATAGTGGGGGCCTTCCCGTTTTGCCAGGAAGGCCCCCATTCGTTATCTACGCTCACATCACGCAGCACAGCCTTGCCCTTGATGGTTTTCGACACGTGATCAAGATCGACATACATGATTGCTCTCCTTACGAGATGAATGATTCAAATGATTTCCAGCCGATCGAACAGCACGTAATTGGCCGCGACCAGCACAATGGTCAGAATGCCCAGCGCCACACCCCAATTCGGCACAAGCAGTGAGGATTTCACAAGCCAACGCATCACCGGCGTGCAAGACAACGACGCAAGGACCATCATCAACACCGCAAGATAGCCATAGGCGCGATTCCCACCGAGATAGCCAAGATTGATTGGTCAGAACCAGCACCAACAACGTCCACCCCGCGCACACGCGAAAACGCGTCTGATCGGCATAAACAAGTCGTTAATCATGGCGCTTCCTTTGCCACCAGCACAATACGGCGACTATCGTCGGAAGACCGACCAGGGTCATGGCGATGCCGATAAGGTTCGCGACGTTCGCCCCGGGCGTTTCGAGACCATCAAGTTGGAGATAGAGAATGGGATTCAACTCTTCCACATGGCTCGAGAAAGAGCATATGGAGGAAAACTGGATTATGCCCGGAAGCATCCACCACAACAACAGGAAGGCAACCGGCACCAGCACTTCCACGTTCCGATGCCTTACGAATGGCGAAATCGCAACAGCCAAGCAAGCGAACAATCCCGACAGCGCTGCCATCAGCAATCCGACGACGACAATACACAGCACCTGGTTGAACCGATATATCGGGTAAATCCATCCATTCGCTGAAATCAGAATGAACTGGAAGCTCGCAATATCGGCATCCGAACTCTCCACGCCATCGATAAACGACAGACGGGGATTTCCCGCAGCGGCAAGCAGAACATCGATGACGTAGGGAAGCACGCCTCCCAAAGCTCCCAGCAGAAAACCCGAGCACAAGGAGGTGCGTTCCACGACGCCATAGCTTGAACGGGCTTGCAGGAACGTCAATCTGCCGCTGCGACGTTCCACGGCCAGCGTGCTTCCTCCAGCCAGCGCGGCCAGAAAGGGAAACAGAAACTGATATAGCGTGGTCCCGCTGCCATATGTCGAGAACAATAATGTCTCGTCCAAAAACGTCGGCTGATGATATGGCAGCCTGTATCCCGCATGCCGCATCGTCCACCACTGGAACACGGCCATGAATACCGCCAGCGCCAACACCAACAGGAAACGGATGCTCAATAACCCGCGTCTGATCTGCTCGCAAAGCAAGGAACCATTGACCATTCTCACACAACCTTCTCCAACGATTCGACGGTTGGAGGCACAAACATCATGTACCTCCAACAATCGATTTCAGACAGAATCCGGGCTCCACACGCCCCAGGCCTGAGTCGCATCACTGTACTTAGCCGTATTCTGCAGCCTGAGATGAATCTGGCACGGCTTGTATCCATTATTTTCAAAAGCATGTTGACCGTTCTTCCTATAATTGGCCAGTAGGTGGCACAGAATACCCTAACGGCTTCAGATGTGCATCAATCGGTCAAGCGGCATGTAGTCGACCACTCGCCATCGAATGGAACTGATCAGCGATGAGGTTCAACTCATCACGGTGATGCGAGGCGATGATTACGGTCTTCCCCTGTTCACGCTGACGCCGCATTTCCTCCAGGAACACGCCTACCGACTGTTCGTCCAAACCATTGGTCGGTTCGTCCAACAGAATCAGATTCTGATGCTCCATCAGCGCCTGCACAATGGCCAGCTTCTGACGCATGCCCAGCGAATATGATTTCATTTTTTCGTCGGCGTGCTCCCACAACCCAAATTCTTTCAATAGCCGTTCCGTCTCATCAGAATCGAAATCCTTGTTGATGCCGGCCAAGTATTTCAGGTTCTGCATACCCGTCTCCGACAGCACGAAACCTGGGTTCTCGATGATTACTCCCACGGAATCAGGTAGTTTCCGGTTGAATTCGACCGACTTGCCGTTCATGCTCACCGTGCCCGTATCCACATGGATGAATCCACAGATTGCGCGCAGCAGCATGATCTTGCCCGACCCGTTCGGACCGACCACCCCATAAATCCGACCACGCTCGAAACCCGTGTTGACTTCGCACAGCACCTGCTTGCCTTTGATGGTTTTCGATACATTCTCGATGGTGACGTACATAGTTCCTCCTTGTTATGTTCGAGGTGGTTAGATAATTTCCAAACGCTTGAATAGTGCATAATTCGCCACGACCAATGCAATGGTCATAACCAACAACACAGCAATCCAACGCGGTTGGCCGAACGACACCGAAGCACCGACCAGCCAGCGCATCAACGGCACATACGACAACGGCACAAGGTACGACACCATCGCTGCAAGATATCCGAATGCACGGTTCCCGCCGAGAGAGCCAAGATTGACGGTCAACAGCAACGCCATCACCGTCCATCCCGCACACACCGCACCAGCCGTAAGCGATGCACTGTGTTCTTTCACTATGGCCAAGGCCACTGCCAATTGCAGCCCGGCATATGCCAGACAGTACGCAGACAGAACCATGCAATAGCTCACGAACCTCAACCATCCGCGACGACGGCGCACATACACCATTGTCTCGGGAATGCTCAGATACTTCGACGTTTGCTCCAGCGGCAGCACCACACCGAACACCATGAAACAGATGGCATACAAGTTGCTCATGAGACTGGAGCCCGAAGCAGCGTCGGGCATACGAAACATGCCGATGAAGATTCCGCGGTCCTGTCCGCTCGTATAAAAGCGGTACGTCAACACAGCATAGATGGACACCAGCACCAACCTTGTGCCAGTGCCACCACGCAATGTTTGGAGGACTTGTTTCCATACCATCATGACATCCTCAAACGATCACGACAGTTGAACACCGCGATATTGGCGATGCCCATGAGCAGGCAATAACCGATGAACGGCACTACTTGCTGGATGAACACCAACGCCAGGGAATCATCAATCGGATACCAGAAATAGAAAACATATCTGGTCAGGTCGCCAGGCATCAGTTTCAGACAGAAATCGGCAATGATGGGAATGGCAATGGCTGGCGGCAAAATTTGTCCCCATGCTATGCCCAGATTCATCAGTAACCAAACGAACAACGTGACCGATGCGTTCATCATGAGTAACTGCAACAACATGATGGCACATAACGTCCACTCCTGTGGAGTGCTGACACTTTCTCTCAGCACACCTGCCACCACAAACAACACCGACACAGGAAGTGCCGTGACGAATGTCGAGAATACCAGCCACCGAGTATTCAGACGGAATTCGTCAACCGGATTGCGACGGACACGTTCGAAGGAATCGAACCGCGCAGCCCCCATGCAGAATAGTACGAGGCACGCCGGCAGCATCGTTCGCTCCGCAACCTCTACCATGAATCCGTAGTACATGGTATTCAAAGGAAATGGTTTGCACGCGATTAAGACAATATACGCCACACCACAAGCCAAGCCGAACCTCATAAGATTCTTCACGCGTCTAGAAACGCGGCCGAGAGGCACAAACAATTCGCTACTCATGGAATTTCCTTTGCAACCAGCACAGCATAACAACGATTAGGGGAAGACCTATCAGTGTCACAGCGACTCCTATAAGGTTGGCCAGCGTCGAACCTGACGCGGTAAATCCATTGACCTGCAAATAGAGAATCGGATTGATGTCCTCCGCATGGCCAGGATGAGGAACCAGTACCGGAAAAGCCCACCATAACAACAGGAAAGCGGTAGGAACCAATACCTCAACATACTTATGTGTCATAAAAGGTGATGACGCTATGGCAAGGCAAGTGAATAATCCCGAAAGAACAGCAACCAACAAACCGACGGTTGCGATGCACAGTACTTGATTGTATCTGTAGATCGGATAGACCCATCCTTCCGACCAAACAAGAATATATTGGGAGCTGGCGGCTTTCGCATCAGAATTCATCACGCCATCAATGAACGACAAATGTGGATTCCGAATCGCGCAAAATATAATACTGGTAAGAAAGGGAAGCACACCGCCAAACGCCCCCAGCAGAAAACCCGAGCATAAAGATGTGCGCTCCACAACACCATAATTTAAGCGAGCTTCCAGTAATTCCAGCCGATGACTCTGCTTTTCCGTAGCTAATACACTGCCGCCAACCAATGCAGCTAAAAACGGAAAAAGATATAACGCCGTACCACTGCCATCAGGCGAAAACAGCAGCACCTCATCCAAAAATGTAGACTCATGATCATGTATTCTGTATCCCAAATGCCTTATCGACCACCATTGAAAGCCGACGATAAAAAGCGATAACGCAACAACGACCAGGCAACGTACGTTACGTAATCCGCTTTTAATCTGAGCACGCAGCAATCCAATATTCACCATCGCAAATCTCCTACACAGATGAAGGTGCTCCGGCTGAACCTTATAGATTCAGTCAGAACACCTTTTTGCAACATCAAACTGAATCAGGACTCCACACGCCTTGGGCAAAAGTTGTTCCAGCATAGGAGCCAGCATTCTGCGGACGAAGATGAATCTGACGAGGCTTGTAGCCATTCCACTCGTATGCATACTGGCTGATGAATCGCTCTTGCCCAGTCGTAAACTGCACCGTGTCGGGGCCAACATCACCATTGCTAAAAGATAATGCCCATGCGCGGATGAGGTGGTTACCCGTAACACTGTTTGCTTTGATATACGCTGAAGAGGCATCCTACTTTTGCCTATTAGGCGTATCATATGTCTGCCAACCCTTCATGTACGCACTCCATGCGGTATCGCCATGATTGTTAGCCATGGCGGGAGGCAAAACAACACATAGAGGCAACAGCAGCGAGAATAGCCACACAGCATCTCATCATTCTGCTCATACGTAATGATTTCATCACTGAAACCTTTCTTCTGCAATGATTCACAAAGCGGATGCCTTGCAGGTTCCAATGTAGGAAGACCGTAATGGAAAGCATAGGCTGTCTGCAGATAACTGCAGGGAAAACCACTGTTCCATGAAACGTCCGAGCGGCAACCTCGAGCGACGCGATACACTGCAACCATGGCATTCAGGGGGAATACGAACATTCGCAGCATACGCATCGGCGTGCTTGACAATGATGCCTGCGCATTGAATTACATCATACTGATGTTCAAGCAGCTCAACAACCGAAACGGCATGACGCTGGCCCCATGGACCACTACCTTTCCGGCACGTGCACTGCAGGAATGCCAGCATGGCATGCAACATACGGATATTCTACTGCTCGACATGGCTCTGAACGGCATCACCGGCTCACAGGTCGCGCAATCGATCCACCACATCTCACCGACCACGGCGATCATCGGAATGACCTCGTATGAGCCGGAACTCTACCAGACAGAAGCATTGAAGGCCGGCATCACGACGATATTGGACAAGACGACGCTTGCCGACAATCTTCCCAAAGCGATCATCGACGCATTGGTCGCTCCCCCAGAGTCACTGGAGTCCGAATACGAATCATCCAGCGCACAAGCGCCTTTGCCAAAACTCACTGATGCCGAGCAACGCATCCTTACGCTCAGCGCCTCGGGCCTGAACGCCAAACAAATCGCAACCCGCCTTGGTATTTCCGCCGACACCGTTTTCTCACACCGGCGTAATATCAAGACAAAATTCCATATTTCCGACTGGTATGACGTCATCGCACGGAGCCAACAGCTACATATCATCTGAACCTATTGCAATGATTGCGGTACCAGCGATAACGCACAGTTCACTCTCAAGGAAGAGGACGATGACGGCACACACCTCTATGCTCCGACGACTCCCGCATGCCATGCCACGCACAGCACTTGCCGCATGCACATGCGTGCTCGCCATTGCGGCGACCGTCAATATAGGCGTTGATTGGGCGATCGACGACTCAGAATGGGCACGATACCTATGCTGCGGCCTCGTCACCACAGTCGCCGCCATATGGTTCGCATACAAACCACAACAAGGTAGCTACGTGATCATCGCCGTGGCCGTAGGCGATTTCCTAATCGGAGGTACGGCGTTTGCGCCTATGCTGATTCTGGCACTGCTTGCCACCGGAAGTATCGGCTATACAAGTCTTGTGGAAGGGGTTCTGTCCGGTATCGCATTGCTTGCGGCCGTGTTCTTCTCGCCGTATACGGTTGTGTTCCCCGTCATTGACAACAGTCTGCTCTCGTTCCCCTGTCTCGTCGCTCTGACTTTAAGCATCAGTGCGCTGATCCGCAGGAACGGGGAACGGCAACGCCAATTGCAACGGGAGCAAACACTGCTTGCCAACGCCGGAATCGCGCAACGTTTGCACGACTATACAACAAACGATCTGAGCGACATCGCTATGATGGCCGATCACCAGCTCGCAATATGCGACAGCGAGCAGCGGGAAACATGGTCCAGCGTCAAAAACCTTGCCCTTGATGCACTGACGCATACCCGAAAGGCCATTCGCACGCTTGAAAGCGACAAGACAACCGTCAAGCAGTACAACGGCACAAAGACGGATGACCACCATCAGAACCAGTTCGTCTCCCCGCGGCACGGCAACGACACGCCAATGCAGGTCTCCGGGGCCACCGGAATCGACAAGCTCGGCGAGCTTAACGAGCTCATCGCCACCTGCCGGAGCAATCTGGCGGCAAACGGCTACACAGGCGAGGTAATTCGTTTCGGTACGGAACCGACGCAGCTGGGCAACGCGACGGCAACACTTGTTATCGGTCTCGTCCGCGAACTGTTCGGCAACATCGCCAAACATGCCCGGGCATATGCCGACTATACCATGCTGATCAGTTGGACCGACGCCGCTTTCGTGATCGAGCTTTCCGACGTTCCGAAACCGAGTGCCGATGCCGGTCTGCGGTCCGGCCTGGAACGATACCGTCGGACCATCGAGTCGATGCAGGGGCAATGGAACGTCGAGAGTGCGGACGACCATTGGAGCATCCATGCAGAGGTTCCGTATCGGCGCACAATCTGTTGACACCCATAGAACACGATTGAGAAAGTCCTGGAAGTCGCCCGACACTCAAACTGGGCCAATTGCCCCAATCTACCGACGCTTACGGGGCGCTCACCATCGGTGGTTTGAGAACGCCGGCTTGGGATTGGGGAAACTTCCCGGAATCTTTGTCAGAACAGACGCAGGGAGTCGTCCTCCACGCCCTTCATCTCCTCGTAATCGAGGATCAGGCAGCGGAAGCCACGGTCCTCGGCAAGCACGCGGGCCTGCGGGGTGATGGTCTGCGCGGCGAAGATGCCGCGGACCGGAGCAAGCAGCGGATCGCGGTTGAGTAGTTCGCAATATCTGGTGAGCTGCTCGACGCCGTCGATACCGCCGTTGCGTTTAATCTCGATGGCCACATGCGTGCCTTCGGCATCGGTGGCCATGATGTCGACCGGGCCGATGGCGGTCGGATATTCACGACGCACGAGCTTCGCTCCCTTGCCGATACGTTCGATCTGTTCGGCCAGATAGCGTTGCAGATGATCCTCGACGCCATCCTTGGTAAGTCCCGGGTCTTCGCCCAGATCGTAGGATTCGTCGGAATAGATGTGCTGCAACGTCACCTCGAGCACGTCGTTCGACTTGTCGGCCGAGGCTCGGATGACTTTCTGTGGCACGGCGGTGTCGACGTCATCGTCGGCATTGTCGGGCGTGATGTCCTTGATGGTGCAGGGCGCGGCCATCCAGTTCAGCGGCTTGTAGGAGCCGAGTTCGGAGAAGATCAGCAGGCTGTTGTCCGCCTTGATCAGCAGCACGCGTTTGGCAAGCGGCAGGAAGGCGTTCAGTCGTCCGGAATATTCGGCGGAGCAGTCAGCAACAATAATTCGCACGAGGCACTACCCTACCATGACCGGATGTGGGCGAGCGGAACCCCGCATACGCAAAGCGGCCTCCCGCCTCGATTGAGGAGGAAGGCCGCTTGCAATCACGCTGCCTGAAAGGGATTACTCGGCGCGCTTGACGTCACGTCCACGCTCGACCGCAACGGTGAGCTTGTTCGAGTCGAAGGAGATGAAGCCGTCGGTCACTTCGAAGGAGTGACGTTCGCCTTCCGGATCCACCACTACGATGGTTCCTTCCTTGATCACGGTCAGCACAGGCTCGTGGTCGGGCAGGATGCCCATTCCGCCCTCAGAGGCCGGAATGGTAACGGACTTCGCCGTACCGTGCCACACGGGGTGGTCGGCGGCGACGATGTTCACCTGCATGATCGATCCGGCCATCACGCACCGAATTCCTTCTGCATGTCGTGCCACTTCTTCTCGAGATCCTCGATGCCGCCGATGCCGGAGAACGCCTGCTCCGGAACGTCGTCATACACACCGTCGCAGATGCGGGTGAAGGCTTCGATGGTCTCGTCAGCCGGCACGTAGGAGCCCGGACGACCGGTGAACTTTTCGGCGACGTAGAAGTTCTGGCCAAGGAACTGCTCGATCTTACGGGCACGATTCACGGTGGTCTTGTCTTCTTCGCCGAGCTCGTCGATGCCGATCAGGGCGATGATGTCCTGCAGCTCCTTGTTACGCTGCAGAATCGCCTTGACGCGGTTCGCGCAGTCGTAGTGGGCCTGGCCCACGTAACGCGGATCGAGGATTCGCGAGGTGGAGCTCAGCGGGTCCACTGCCGGATAGATGCCCTTGGAGGCGATGTCACGGGACAGCTCGGTGGTTGCATCCAGATGGGCGAAGGTCGTTGCAGGGGCCGGGTCGGTGTAATCATCGGCCGGCACGTAGATGGCCTGCAGCGAAGTGATGGAGTGGCCGCGGGTCGACGTGATTCGCTCCTGCAGCGAGCCCATCTCATCGGCCAGGTTCGGCTGGTAGCCTA
>OGHW01001616.1_pt1 | contig 17141 bp, 13 predicted proteins | sample 1571641 | NCBI WGS metagenome assembly OGHW01 (sample SAMEA2582066, study PRJEB24529) | metagenome | biome: Human gut stool | place: China | collected 2011 | reverse complement strand
TAGCCTGTCACCACTGTAGTCAGCAGTTTGGACTATGCTAATATCATACCAAAGGGTGAAACTTAATAGCAACTTGAAAATTGAATAGGAGGCTTGATAAATTGAAAAAGTTCAACTCAAAGTCCTGCGAGGAGATCATGACCACTGTGTACAGACCGATTGAATTCTGCATTGACAATCTGCTTGCGCAGGGTCTGTATATCTTAGCAGGAGCACCGAAAGTCGGAAAATCGTGGCTTGCGCTTGATATGTGCTTGTCCATTGCGAAAGGAGAAAAGGTATTAGGTCAGCAAACTACACAAGGAACTGCTCTGTATTTGTGTCTGGAAGATAGCTATGTGCGAATCCAAAATCGTCTTTACGAAATCACTGACGAACCTGCAGAGCGATTGCATTTTGTAATCATGTCCGAATCAATCGGGAACGGTTTGGAGGAAGAGATTGAAAACTTTAAAAATGAGCATTACGATTTAAAAGTTGTGTTCATTGACACTCTGCAAAAGGTGCGTAACGAATCGGAGTCAGGCTACGGTACTGATTACAAAGAACTGTCTGTGATGAAAGCACTTGCCGACAAGCTTGAAATTACAATCGTAGTTGTGCATCACACACGAAAGTGTGCTGACAGCGATCCATTTAATATGATCTCAGGCAGTACAGGCTTAAGCGGTTGTGTTGACGGAAGCATGGTTCTGATTGAAAGCAAGCGTGGAAGTCGTACAGCAAAGCTTCATTGTGTAGGTCGTGATATTGAAAACGCAGAAATTAATTTGCAGTTTGACAGCGATTTGAAAAAGTGGATAGTCACCGATGAGCCGTCCGACTGTAAAAGCAAGGATAACATTTTTCTGGCTGCACTGTATGTGTATCTTAAGAAGCATATTGATTTCTGCGGTACAGCTTCGGAATTAGTGAATGTTCTGAAAAGTGTTTCCGATGAAACGTTTTATCCCAACAGAGTAACAAGAGATCTGGTGCAGAACGGTTACACTCTGAGAAAGTACGGAATTGATTTTCAGTACAAGCGAACAAGAAACGGCAGACTGATAAATCTTCATTACGACTGTGAGCGTGACAGTAGTGACAGTAAAAATGGTAGCGGAGTTACTGTCAACGGAGTGCATAAGCAATACCTCGCAAACCCTTGAAAATGCTTGGTTTACGGTGCTGACAGCAGGTGTGACAGTAACTGAAAACGGGCAAAGTTACTGTCAACCAAAATCGGCAAACGTAAGCCGATTTGCGGGCTTGGATTTTTTGTCGGGTAAGTTTAGCAAAAGCATTTCAAAAGCCGACACAAGCGATTTGTGAGCCGCTGTGGGCGATATGTGGGAGATGTTTTAATTCTGATAATAAAAAGGCAGTTGTCAATCTGCACAAATACCGGATATGCAGCAGTTAAAGCAAAGTTAAATATTTCATTGCAAGTTAAAGTTTCGGGGTCACAGCCCCCTAAACGTTCACAGCGGACGAGCAAAGCTCGCCGCAAAAGTGCCGAAAATACGCAGTTTCAGCAAAATGATTGTGCATAATTTTTATGGGGTCATAAATTTGAGCTTCGAATGATTCAGGGGTCGTAAGTACTGAAGATCACGTAAAATCGGCATAATTTCGGGCGTTGCTGATGATGTCAGACAAAATATCAAGAAAGGAATGATCAAAAATAATCAGTTTAAAAATCAGAGAAAAAGAAACTGAAAAGACAGCAAGGAGGGCGATAACCCAATGCCAAGACAAAGAGAAATCCCCAGAATCAATTCCGTCACGATCATATACAACGGCGATAAAAAATCCTTTGATACGTTTATGGAAGCTATGATCAACGACTATTTAAATTCGGATAGTATGTCCAAACGCTCGAATGATGATTTTATTGATAAGGTAGAATTTATTGATAAAACGGCGTGATCGCTGGACTTTAAGGGAGGCTTGTGGTAGTGTCTGTTGTAACGCAGACACACCACAGCGTGCCTGCCGAATTTAAAGGAGGTCGATAAAATGAGAGCGTGGCTATACTACAGATTATCTCGTGACGAAGATGAGGAAATGAACAGTCTGCAAAATCAACGACAGATTTTAGTTGATTACGCTGAGCAGAATGGTTACGAAATCGTCGGAGAGAGCTTTGATGACAATGTTTCAGGAATGACGTTTAACAGAAAAGGCTTAGGAGAACTTGAAATTGCTGTTGACGAAGGTAAAATTGATGTAGTTCTGGTCAAGGATCTATCAAGACTTGGCAGACACCGTACTCAAACGGAACTGTTCATAGATCACTTGCGACAGAACAATGTCAAGGTCTATTCTGTGACTGAGGGCATTGATTCCAGTAACGAGAATGACGATTTGATGATTGGATTCAAGCAGATCTTCAACGATTTTTATGCTAAGGACATCAGCAAAAAAGTAAAAGCAGGTGTACGTCAAAAGCAGAAAGGAAAAGGTCTGATAGAGTCCTTACCCCTCGGTTACAAGCGTGACCGAAACACAAATACTGTTTTGGTAGACGATGAAACAGCTTGGATAGTGCAGGAAGTATTCAAGCTATACGTTGACGGCTACGGCTTGACCACAATCGCAAAGAAGATGAACGAACGTGGAATAAAATCACCAGAATACTATCAGCGCAGAAAGCTAGCAGATTGGAAACCCGACATCTCTAAAAAATACTTGTGGGTACAAACAGCAGTCAAACGCATTCTCACAAATGAATTATACATTGGCACAATGGTTAATCATAAGACAGTAACTTCAAAAATATACAAAACCAAAACTTTCATTCCGCCCGAAGAACAGTATCGCCATGAGAATTTCTGCGAACCAATAATTGATGAAACAACTTGGAAACAGGCACAGTTTTTACTGGAACAGCGTTCACAGATTAATCCACGTTCGCAAAATGGCAGGAATCTTCATCGCTATTCCGGATTAATAAAATGCTCCGACTGCGGGGCTTGCTTTGTAGCTCGCACAAGAAAATGGAAAGGCAAAGAGTACGTTGAATACACTTGCAACAGCGCACACCGCTACGGCAAGCAATACTGTACTCCGCACACAGTCCGTGAAAATCAGCTTGACGCTTTGATCGAAGATGAAGTCCGAGGACTTCGTGAAACGATACTTGCCGAAAGCGAACGCTACAACAAGATTGTCAAGGATTGGGTAAAGAAAAAGCCGCTGTATGAACGTCAGATACAGCAGCTCAACGATAAGATATTATCACTCCGACAGCAGATCGAAGATTTGATTATAGAGCGAATCGGCGACAGAGAACACGCACAAGTTTACAACAATATGATTACTAAGCGTGAAGAAGAAATATCCGCTATTGAAAAACGGATAACCGACTTGAGGGAATATGACAAAATCTGCAAACAGAGAAAAGAACAGCTTAAAAACACAACACAGATACTTGATGAAATCCTGTCCGAGGGTACGATTTCGGATATCAATCTAAGAATGTTAGTCAAGCGAATTTTCATTCATCAAAATGAAGATAAAAGTCTTGATATCAGATTCGAGATGAACGGAGAGTTTAATGGAACTGTCAGCGTGTTTATTGAGCCAACAGAAGAATTAGAAAGTGCATAGAAATTAAAACGAAATCCGCAGTATCGCCTGCGGATTTGTTCGTTACATATATGAATATATTAACCGACAGACGCATTAGCTATGGTAGTGCGTTTTAGCATAATATCAATTAAAAATTGTTCTTAGAGCCAGCGTGTCTGCCCATTTATTTTTACTGGAGCAAAAGAAAAAAGCCCGATAAAATCGAGCTTTTCGTGGTGCGGATGACGGGACTTGAACCCACATGACCTTGCGATCACTAGCACCTGAAGCTAGCGCGTCTGCCAATTCCGCCACATCCGCATATTTAACGTTGCTCAATGCAACGTATTTATTATATCATATTACACGTACTTTGTCAATACTTTTTCGCAGTTTTTTCGATAAAAACGCCAAAAAATAAAGCCTGACTAAAAAGTCAGGCTGATTTTTATATCGGAATCGTCACCCGTTTTTAAACTGCTCACTAAGAGCCTGATCACTCATGCCGAAAGTCACAAGCTTGCTGAAATACTTGTTCTTCATAAGCGCCTTGATAAGTATAACACCAACTATCGTTACGCATACAAATTCGCCTAAGGCTACCCAGCCCATGTTCACAAGAAGCGGCGTCTTGAAGACATACGTCAGTTCAAAGCCAACTATCACCGCATTTGATATCACCGGGAAAAGCGACGCAACTACAAGATTTACCTTGTTTCTCAGCAGATAGATAAGAACCGCTGCCACAACTGTTGCAAGCGTTCCAAATACTACGTCCACCATTCCGAGCGTACTGAATAGATTGACTATCAAACAACCTATAGAAAGCGAAATGATGTAATCCTTGTTGAAATAACAAAGTAGCATCAAAACCTCAGATATGCGGAACTGTACCTGTCCGTATGCAAGCGAGCTGCAAAGCATCGTTGCCACAACGTATATCGCTGCAATAAGTCCCATGTTTGTTAAACGACGTGCACTGAAAATTTCCATAAAAAAATCTCCTTGTTTTTATTTGTGAGTGGTTGATCTAGGTTACACTCTATTTAATTGGAAAATAAAATAACATAAAAAGGCTGCCGCCGAAACGACAGCCCGTCTATTTACGTTAATTTAGCTATTGATTAAGCCTTGCCAACAGAACCGAAGAGTTCCATCTTCTCCTTGACCTTAGCCTTGATAGCCTCGAAGCCAGGATTGAGAAGTTTTCTTGGATCAAAGCCCTTGCCCTGAAGATCCTTGCCCTCTTCAATGTACTTTCTTGTAGCCTCCTGGAATGAAAGCTGGCACTCTGTGTTTACGTTGATCTTTGCAACGCCAAGTGAGATTGCCTTCTTGATCATGTCATCAGGAATACCTGTACCGCCGTGAAGTACCAGTGGCATATCGCCAACCTTTTCCTTGATAGCAGCAAGTGTCTCGAATGAAAGACCTGGCCAGTTTGCTGGATACTTACCGTGAATGTTACCGATACCAGCTGCGAGCATTGTAACGCCGAGATCAGCGATTGTCTTGCACTCGTCTGGATCTGCGCACTCGCCCATACCTACAACGCCGTCCTCTTCGCCACCGATAGAACCAACTTCACACTCAATTGAAAGACCAAGCTGATCTGCAACGTGAACGAGTTCAGTTGACTTAGCAAGGTTCTCATCAAATGGATAATGTGAACCGTCGAACATGATAGATGAGAAGCCAGCCTTTACGCACTTGTAGCAGCCCTCATATGTTCCGTGGTCAAGGTGAAGTGCTACTGGTACTGTGATACCGAGCTCTTCGTCCATTGCCTTAACCATAGCAGCAACTGTCTTAAAGCCTGTCATGTACTTGCCTGCGCCCTCAGACACACCAAGAATTACAGGTGACTGCAGTTCCTGAGCAATGAGAAGGATAGCCTTTGTCCACTCAAGGTTGTTAATATTGAACTGACCTACAGCATACTTGCCTGCAAGTGCCTTTGTCATCATTTCTTTAGCTGAAACTAACATTTTTTAACGACCTCCGTTATTTTAAATTTTCCTTTATTATTATACAACATTACTCCGACAATTGCAATAGCGTGACATTAATTTAACAATTATGTAACATTTAAACCTCGTACATCTCGATGACCTTCTGAGCCACCTCGATCTTTGTGCATCTCTTATCCATAGCCTGCTTTTCAAGATATTTATGAGCCTGCTGTTCTGTAAAGCCAAGATACTGCATAAGTGAGCACTTTGCTCTGTTTATCGTTCTTATCTCTTCAAGCTTTTTGTGAAGCTTCAGATTTTCAGACCGTATTCCCAGCATTCTTTTTCTTGCGGCACTTACAAATTTCATTGAACGGTAAAAATACTGTCTGCCTAGTGGCTTTGGTATCACCATTACGCCGAAATCTTCCAGTTTATCCGCAAGGATATCCGCATTTTCCGACTTTGCGATAGCCACACAGCTTGCGTCAGTTGAGGTGCAGACTATCTCCGCAAGCTCGTTGCCATATTCGTCTGACAATGGACAGTTTATCACGACACAGTCATAACCGCCTGACCCTACCGCACGCCTTGTTTCAAGACCCGTTGCGGCTATAGAAGTCTTGCAGGTGGGAAAGGTTTCTTTTAACAGACTCACAAGCATAGCTGTTGCCTTGTCATTGCTTGAAGCCACAAGTATCCTGTCCATTTCCCCACCTCCTTTTTTTAGCTTTCTCTGACATTACAGATGATAAAAATATCTGACTGTTTCAAACTGTTCCTTATCGGCAGCTCTCTCATATTCTATGATAAGCTCCTTTTCTATTGCGATAAAACGCTCCAACATATGCTCAGGAAGCCTATCCGCAAGAAACTCGCTCTTTTCAGCACGTTCCACTGCCTCTTTCAAAGACTGCGGAAGTGTTTCAAGCTTTGCAAGCTCGCTTTCATCTGCCGAGCCTATATTGAAATTAAAAGGTTTTGGAAGTTCTTCCTTATTTATAACGCCGTCTATGCAGGCATAAATAAGCAGACCCATAGCAAAGTAAGGATTACAGGTGTTGTCTGCCGAGCGGAGTATTATACCATTCTCAACTGTATCAGCAAGCGGTGCACGAAGAAGCTGTGCATAATTTTCATGTGACCATGAAATGTACTTAGGTGCAAGCAGACTGCCAAAACGTTTGTATGAATTTGTAGTGGTGTTTAGAAACAGCGTCATATCGCCAACATTTTTCAGTATTCCTGCTATCATGCGCTCAGCCTCTTTGGAAAGTCCGCCAAGCTGAGGTTTGAAAACATTTTCCGTGCCTTTCATGCACATGAGCATTATATGCAGACCAGATCCGCAGTTGTCAACGATAGGCTTTGGCATGAACGTTGCGTAAAGCCCATTTCTGTCAGCCACAGATTTTACAACGTTCTTGAACGTCACAAGATTGTCTGCTGCTTTCAGTGCATTTGAATACTGAAAATCTATCTCGTTCTGACCCGGACCGGTTTCGTGTCTTGAGCTTTCTGGGAAAATATCCATTTGCTCAAGTGTCAGGCAGATGTCACGTCTGAGGTTTTCTCCCCTGTCAACAGGCGCAGCGTCACAATAGCCTGCATAATCGTGAGGACGCTTTGTAGGCATATCAGTATCGTCCTTTTCAAAGCAGTAAAACTCGCATGAAGTACCTATCTGGAAGTTATATCCCTTACCCTTTGCATATGCGATAGCAGTTTTGAGGAAAAACCTGCCATCCCCCTCGAAAGCCGTTCCGTCAGGATATTTCAGGTGGCAGAAAAATCTTACTACCCTGCCGTGCTGCGGTCGCCATGGAAGAAGCGCCAGCGTATCAGGGTCAGGGAAAAGTCTAAGGTCTGAAGCAGTCACATTCAAAAAGCCACCGAGCTTTGAAGCGTCAAAGATAAGTCCCTCTCTGAATATTTTCGGCAGCTCGCCTGCTATAACAGAGATAGTCTTTAACGAACCGAATATATCGCAGAACATGAGCTTTACGAACTTTACGTCGTTTTCTTCAACGAACTGCAAAACCTCTTTCTCTGTGTATTTCATAATAAATCCTCCGTAATGATACTGTTCAGAAAAGTTTTCCGTTCCTTACTTATAATTATATCTGAACAGCCAATTCTGTAAAACCGAGCAGTTATAAAGATTTTGTTACTTTATTTTTACCTTGCGTTATTTGTCGATATCCTCCAGCCAAAGCTTAGCCACAGCGTCAGACGGCATTCTCCAATCTCCTCTCGGTGACAGGGTAACAGAACCGATCTTTGCGCCATCAGGCAGGCAGGAGCGCTTGAACTGCTGTGAGAAAAATCTGCGATAGAATGTTTTGAGCCACTTGTCTATGACCTCGTCAGGATAATCCCCCTCAAAGGCATATTTCGCAAGCCTTTTCACCTTTGACGGCTCAAAGCCCCAGCGTATGCCATAGTAAAGGAAGAAGTCATGAAGCTCATATGGACCGACAAGGTCTTCTGTTTTCTGTGTCATCTCAGTTCCACTCTCGTCGGTAGGAAGAAGCTCAGGAGAAACAGGAGTGTCCAAAATATCGTACAGCACATCTCTCAGAGTATCAGATGTGCAGGTGTCGCCGTAATACTGAACGATATGTCTTACCAAGGTCTTAGGGATAGAAGCGTTCACACCATACATGGACATATGGTCGCCGTTGTAGGTCGCCCAGCCGAGAGCAAGCTCGCTCAGGTCGCCTGTGCCGACCACCATTCCGCTCACCTGATTTGCGATATTCATAAGCACCTTAGTGCGCTCTCTCGCCTGACCATTCTCGAACACAACGCTGTGATCGTTATAATCGTGACCTATATCTTCAAAATGCTGTAAAACTGCTTTTGAGATATCCACCTCTCTGAACGTTACCCCAAAAGCGTCGCAAAGTATCTCCGCATTGGAGCGTGTACGCTTTGTTGTGCCAAAGCATGGCATCGTCACCGCAACGATATCAGTGTGCGGTCTTTTGAGCAGGTCCATTGCCATTACACATACAAGCAGTGCAAGCGTAGAATCAAGTCCCCCTGAAATGCCAATGACCACAGTCTTGGAATGTGTGTGTGCGATACGCTTCATAAGTCCATGGGATTGCATTTGCAAAATAAGGTGACAGCGCTCGTTTCTCTCCGCCTGATTTGACGGGATAAAAGGCGTTTTGGCAAACTTTCTTGTCAAAGCTGTTTCGCCCATTTCAAGGCTGAATCTTTCACGGGAGATGTTTTCCATATCCAAGAAACCGCTGTCTTTGGAAGAATAGTCCCACTCAGCACTTGCAGGATAGGTGGAAATTTTTCTTCGCTCAAACGCAAGCTTTTTAAAATCTATTTCCGATATGGTAATGCCGTTTTCAAAAAGCTTGCTCTCTGCAAGTATAGAGCCGTTTTCCGCAATGATATTGTGACCTGAAAAGACCATATCCTGCGTTGACTCGCCGTCACCTGCTGAGCAGTATACATATCCTGCCACAAGCCTTGCAGATTGGTTTGAAACAAGCTGTCTGCGGTATGAGTCCTTGCCGATGACCTCATCGCTTGCAGACAGATTGCATATAAGGGTAGCCCCAGCCTTAGCAAGATAATTTGAAACAGGGTCAGCCACCCACAAGTCCTCGCAAAGTTCAAAGCCCACCACAAGCTCAGGTATCTCTTCACATACGAAAACGGTCTGTTCCATAGGCGGTATAAATTCAAGCTGTCCGTACTCTCTCAGATCAATGGCAGCACATTCGCCTCTGTATGGTGCAAAATGTCTTGCCTCATAAAATTCGTTATAGTTCGGCAGATGCGTTTTAGGTACAAAGGCACGCACCTCGCCGTCCTGTATAACAGCCGCACAGTTGTAAAGCTTGCCGTTTGCTCTCACAGGCACGCCCACAGCCACAAGCATATCGCTGTCAGCGGTAGTCTTTGCTATCTTTACAACACCCTCCATTGCCTTGTCAAGTAAAGCGTTCTGAAAGAACAAGTCCTGACAGGTATAGCCTGTTATACAAAGCTCAGGGAACACAGCGACCTTTACGCCCTCTTCCCTGCACTTTTCAAGCTGACTGATTATTTTATCCACATTGAAGTCAACGTCTGCCACCTGTATCTCAGGGGTGCAGGCGGCGACCTTTATAAAACCGTCTTTCATAAAAATAAGCTCCTTACAAGAAATTATCATTGTTATCATTATACCATTTTTTATAGGTATAAGTCAATGATTTTTACAGTATAGCAAAACTATTTTAGAACGATACTAGACAATCGGCCACTAATGTGTTAAAATTGAGATATCACATCAAAGGGGGAACGCCATATGAACAAGCTGTGGGATAAGTTTATTTTAGGCCTTAGCTGCTGTGCTTTTATGCTTGCAGAGGGAACAGATCCGTCAAACATCACCACATTGCTATTGGCTGTCATATGCTCCGCTATCTTTCAAATAAAACCAAGCTCTTCCGTTGCATACCTTTCAGTTATTGCGTACAGCTCACTTTGCATTTTCAGTAAAGAAGCTTTGATACTCGCCCCTTTGGTGCTTTATGATGCTTTCTGTACAAAATTTTACCCTGCTATGGTCTTAACATTCATAGGCGTACTTGCAAATATATTCACTCTGGGAAAAGACATCTTCCCGCTTGTCGCTCTTTTTTTGGTAAGCTTCACAATTTCAAGCCGCAGCGTTCTGAACGAAAAGCTGACAAAGATGCTCATAAATACTCGTGACAATTCAAAAGAACTTACCACCCAGCTTGTAGAAAAAAACAAAGCCATGCAGAGAAATCAAGACTACGAGATATATCTTGCCACTCTGAAAGAGCGTAACCGCATTGCAAGGGAAATACACGATAACGTGGGACATATGCTCACAAGGTCTATTTTACAGCTTGGTGCGCTTTCGGTCATAAACAAAGATGAATCTGTCGGTGAAGCCATCAACGACCTGAGCGGCACGCTGAACACCGCCATGACGAGCATACGAAGCAGCGTTCATGATCTTCATGACGATTCTATCGCACTAAAGCCTGCTGTTGAAGACTGCATAAGACCTCTGAAAGACAGATTTGCAGTAAGCTGTGATTATGACTTTTCCGAAAGAATGTCACGAGATGTGAAGCTTTGCTTTATTGGCGTTATAAAAGAAGCACTTTCCAATACTGCAAAGCACAGCGACGGTGACAGCATAAAAATAATCATTCGTGAACACCCTGCTCTTTATCAGCTTAGTTTCGCAGACAACGGAAGCTGTCCCGAAAAGATAGATGAAAGCGGCATGGGGCTTGCCAATATGCGTGAGCGTGCGGCTTCTTTAAATGGAAACATAAACATCACATCGGGCAGCAAGGGATTCCGCATTTTTCTGTCTGTGCCGAAACAAAACCTGACTGAACGGAGGTCTTGACATGAACATTATTATAATAGATGATGACAAGCTTGTGGCGGTGTCGCTGAAAACCATTTTGGAAAGCACAGGCAGTGTGAACGTTCTTGCCATGGGAAGCTGTGGCGAGGAAGCCCTAGAGCTTTATTCTCTTCTCAAGCCTGATGTTCTGCTTATGGATATCCGCATGAACGGCATGAGCGGCATTGAAGCCGGCGAAAAGATCCTTGCTGGGTACCCTGACGCAAGGATACTTTATCTTACCACATTTTCTGATGATGAATACATTATAAAGGCTGTGCTTATGGGAGCAAAGGGATATATTTTAAAGCAGGATTTTGAAAGCATATGCCCTGCCCTTGAAACCGTTATGAATGGGCAGACAGTTTTCGGCTCAGATGTTGCAAGCAAGCTTCCTGAGCTTCTTACCAATCACAGCAGTTTTGATTTTGACCACTACGGCATAGTCGAAAAAGAGCAGGAGATAATCGAACAGGTGGCAAAAGGGCTTAGCAACAAGGAAATAGCCTCACTGCTTTATCTCAGTGAGGGCACAGTGCGAAATTACATCAGCACTATCCTAGAAAAGCTCTCCCTCCGTGACCGCACACAGCTTGCTATTTTCTACTACACCAACATACAATAGCACTACAATTTCATAAAAAGTAAAGAGGAGACGGCATGACCGCTCCTCTTTTTGTTATTATTACATTTTAGCTCTTTCCTTAGCTCTCTGTGAGTTGCTCAGAATACGCTTTCTTATTCTTATGCTCTTTGGTGTTACTTCAAGAAGCTCATCATCAGCGAGAAACTCAAGTGAATCCTCAAGGCTGAGATTTCTTGGCGGAACAAGTCTGAGCGCGTCGTCCGAACCGCTTGCACGGGTATTTGTAAGGTGCTTCTTCTTGCAGACATTTACAACAAGGTCTTCCTGCTTTGGTGAAGCGCCAACTATCATTCCCTCATATACAGGTGTGCCTGCTGTGATGAACAGCTCGCCTCTCTCCTGTGCGTTGTAAAGACCGTATGTTACAGCCTCGCCTGTTTCAAACGCAACAAGTGAGCCTGTTGCTCTCTTTGGTATCTCGCCCTTATATGGCTCGTAGTCATGGAATACAGAGCTCATGATACCCTCGCCCTTTGTGTCTGTAAGGAACTCGCTCTTGTATCCGAAAAGTCCTCTTGCAGGGATAAGGAATTCAAGTCTCATTCTGCTTCCAACAGGTGCCATTTCCTGAAGCTCGCCCTTTCTTGCACCTATCTTCTCCATAACAGAACCTACGCAGTTCTCAGGAACGTCAATAACAAGTCTTTCGATAGGTTCGCAAAGCTTGCCCTCTATCTCCTTAAACAGAACGTGCGGTGTTGAAACGCTAAGCTCATAGCCCTCACGACGCATATTCTCGATAAGGATAGAAAGGTGCATTTCGCCACGTCCTGCGACCTTGAAAGCGTCTGTGCTGTCTGTTTCAGAAACTCTCAGTGAAACGTCCTTAAGAAGCTCCTTGAAAAGTCTGTCTCTCAGGTGACGGCTCGTTACGAACTTGCCCTCTCTGCCTGCGAATGGCGAATTATTTACGGAGAATGTCATTTCAACTGTAGGCTCGGATATCTTAACAAAAGGAACAGCCTCAAAGTTTCCGAAGTCGCAGATAGTGTCACCGATAGTGATGTTCTCGATACCGCTTATACATACGATATCGCCAGCCTTTGCACTCTGGCATGGAACTCTGTTAAGTCCCTCTATCTGATACATTGTAACTATCTTGCCACGATATTCCTTCTTAGTCTGATGATAGTCGCCGATCGTAACGTCCTGATTAACTTTCATTTCGCCACGCTCGATACGGCCGATAGCTATTCTTCCTACATACTCGTTGTAGTCGATAGCGGAAACAAGATACTGCATTGAACCCTCAGTATCTACCTCAGGTGCAGGGATATAGCTGAGTATCTCGTCAAAGAGAGGTATCATATCCTTGCCCTCTTCATCTGGCGAATGAGTAGCTGTACCTGCTCTGCCTGAGCAATAAAGGATAGGGCTGTCAAGCTGCTCGTCAGTAGCATCAAGATCCATGAGAAGCTCGAGAACTTCGTCGCCTACCTCGTTAAGACGAGCGTCAGGTCTGTCTATCTTATTGATAACGATGATTATTTTATGACCAAGCTCAAGTGCTTTCTGAAGCACAAATCTTGTCTGAGGCATTGGACCCTCGGCTGCGTCCACAAGCAGTATAACACCGTTTACCATTTTAAGAACACGCTCTACCTCACCACCGAAATCAGCATGGCCTGGGGTGTCGATAACGTTTATCTTAACGTCCTTATACTTGATAGAAGTATTCTTTGCAAGGATAGTGATTCCTCTCTCACGCTCGATATCGTTTGAATCCATGACTCTTTCTTCTACAGCCTGATTTTCTCTGAAAGTACCGCTCTGCTTGAGCATCTGGTCTACAAGGGTAGTCTTACCGTGGTCAACGTGGGCAATAATAGCAACATTTCTTAAATCTTCTCTAATCATACATACTCCTCCGATTTATCAAGACACAGCAAAGCGAATGCTTTCTGTAACGATTTGCTTAATATATTTCGCAAAAATTATAAACAATAAAAATTATAAATATATTTTCTCCCATCAAAGGAAAGAAAATCGTAATTTTTCACAAAAAGCCTATAAAACACAAAAGCACCTTGCGAAATTTTCCGCAAGGTAACTTTCCTAATTGAAAATTATAGCACATTTTTGCCGATTTGTCAAGAAAAAAGTATCATTCACAGGTTACGCCTTGTACGGTGTGCCTTAGATTAAATGATTTATGTTTTTGGCTGTTTTACACAATATTACGCCACTAATATTTTACATAAAAATAATTGAAATCACGGTATAAAAGTTGTATAATATCAATAATCAAAGATATAACTTTGATAACAGAGATCATATATTTTGAAAGGCGGAATAATCAAATGGCTAACAGAATGATACTTAATGAAACTTCATATTTCGGTGCAGGCTCGATCAGCGAGATAGTTACAGAGGCAAAGAAGAGAGCTTTTAAAAAGGCTCTTGTTGTAACAGACCCTGACCTTATCAAATTTAACGTTGCAAAGAACGTTACAGATCTTTTGGAGGAAGCAGGACTTGCTTATGATATATTCTCTCAGGTAAAGGCTAACCCTACTGTAAAGGTAGTAAAGGCTGGTATCGAAGCTTTCAAGGCAGCAGGTGCTGACTATCTTATCGCTATCGGCGGCGGCTCATCAATGGACACTGCAAAGGCTATCGGTATCATCATAAACAACCCTGAGTATGCTGACGTTACTTCTCTTGAGGGAGCTATCGACACAAAGAATCCTTGCGTTCCTATAATCGCAGTTCCTACAACAGCAGGCACAGCCGCAGAGGTAACTATCAACTATGTTATCACAGACGAGGAGAAGAAGAGAAAGTTCGTTTGCGTTGACCCTCATGATATCCCGGTTGTTGCAGTTATCGACGCTAAGATGATGTCATCAATGCCAAAGGGACTTACAGCTTCAACAGGTATGGACGCTCTTACACACGCTATCGAGGGCTACACAACACTTGGCGCATGGGAGCTTACAGACATGATGCACCTCAAAGCAATAGAGATAATCTCACGTTCACTGAGAAAGGCTGTTGAGAATGACCCACAGGGCAGAGAAGATATGGCTCTCGGTCAGTATATCGCAGGCATGGGCTTCTCAAACGTTGGTCTTGGCGTTGTTCACGGCATGGCTCACCCACTTGGCGCATTCTATGACACACCTCACGGAATTGCAAACGCTGTACTTCTTCCATATGTAATGGAGTACAACGCTGAATACACAGGCGAAAAGTTCAAATACATTGCAGAAGCAATGGGCGTTGACACAACAGGCATGAGCCAGACTGAATACAGAGCAGCCGCAGTAAACGCAGTTAAGCAGCTTTCAAAGGACGTTGGAATCCCTGAGAAGCTCCACGAGATAGGCGTTAAGGAAGAGGATCTTCAGGCACTTTCAGAGTCTGCATTTGCAGACGTATGCACAGGAGGAAATCCAAGACCTTGCACAGTTGAGTCTATCCTCGGCATCTACAAGACAGCATTCTAAATCAAAAGCTTTTATCTGCCCTCGGTTTTCGGGGGCAGATTTTTTATTGCCCGAAAAGAATATTTATGGTATAATACATTTAAAGTGAGTTTAAAGTTCATAGGTTATCATATATCGTAAGATATTATACTGACTTATAGGGAGGAATTTTAATGAGATTACTTCTTGCTGAGGACGAGGTGGAGCTTGCAAATGCGCTTTCGGCAGTGCTTAAACACAAAAACTATTCTGTTGACGCTGTTTACAACGGCATCGACGCATACAACTATGCAATTGCACAGGATTATGACGGCATAATACTTGACATTATGATGCCTGGTATGGACGGCATACAGGTGCTTACAAAGCTTCGTGAAAAGGGTATCGACTCCCCTGTTCTTCTGCTTACTGCAAAGTCTGATATTGACGATAGGATAACCGGACTTGATTCAGGTGCTGACGATTATCTTACAAAGCCCTTTGCAATGGGCGAGCTTCTTGCGAGAATAAGGGCAATGACACGCCGCCGCACTGAGTTTGCACCCTCTACCCTTACTTTCGGAAACGTTTCTCTCAACAGACAGAGCTTTGAGCTTTCAGGTCCTAACGGCTCTCAGAAGCTTGGCAACAAAGAGTTTCAAATGATAGAAGCCCTTATGCTAAATCACGGCACGCTTATTTCCACAGAGCGTTTCATGGAAAAGATATGGGGCTATGACTCTGACGCTGAGATAAACGTGGTGTGGGTATATATTTCATATCTGCGTAAAAAGCTTGGTCTTATCGGTGCAGATGTCGAGATAAAAGCTACAAGGGGCGTAGGTTACACACTAGAGGAAAAGCATAATGATTAAGCGTTTACAGCGGAAATTCGTTGTTATCGCCGCTGTGTGCCTTCTTATCGTAGAGCTTGCCATAATAGGCGGCATAAATGGAGTGAACATCTATCAGACCAACAAGAATGCAGACGATCTGCTGAACATAATAATCGAAAATGACGGCAGATTTCCTGAGTTCGACCCCAAGGGCATGAAGCATGACAAGCCGCAGGATAATTCAGACAGCGCCTCTCCCCCTGAGAGCAAAAAGCCTGATAAGCACAGAGGCTTTAACGAGGAAACTAAGTATCAGACAAGGTATTTTGTTGTATACGCCGACAGCAATGGCGAAATAACCAAGGTAGATACAGGACACGTTGCGGCGGTGTCAAGTTCGCAAGCTATAGAATACGGCAAAAGTGTTCTTGACAGCGGCAAAACTTCAGGCACGTCAGGAAACTACCGCTACAAAACAGGCGACACTGACAAAGGCAAGATAATAGTTTTCATGGACTGCCGCAGTGACAGCGCCACCAAAAATCGCTTTTTGCTGGTGTCGTGTGCTATAGGTGCGGCAGGATATATACTTGTATGTCTGCTTATCATAATCTTCTCAAAGCGTGCCATAAGACCTGTTGTGGAAAGCTTTGAAAAGCAAAAGCAGTTCATCACCGACGCAGGGCACGAGATAAAAACGCCGCTTGCTATAATCTCCGCAAACACGGAAGTGCTTGAAATGGTGTCAGAGCCAAACCAGTGGACAGTGAGCATAAAAAATCAGATAACAAGGCTCAACGGTCTGCTGAAAGAGCTTTTAAGCCTTGCAAAAATGGAGGAGGAAAAGCCTGCTCTTACCATGGCTGATTTCAATATCTCTGACGCTGTTTATGATGCCGCTTCGCCTTTTACTACTCTTGCGGAAACAAAGAGCAAAAAGCTCACCATTGATGTTGCCAACGGGCTTTCCTATCACGGCGACGAGGGTGCGATAAGACAGCTTGTTTCTATCCTCACGGAAAATGCAGTAAAATACGCTGACGAGGGCGGCGAGATAATAGTAAAGCTTTTCACTTCTCATAATGGCAAGGAAACTGACCTTGAAGTTTCAAACACCTGCAAAGAACCACCGCAAGGCGACCTAACAAAACTTTTTGACAGATTTTATCGTGACGACAGCTCACGTTCTCGGTCAAAAGGTGAGAAAAAGGGTGGCTACGGCATTGGGCTTTCTATTGCACAGGCAATAGTCAGGTCGCACAAAAGCAAGATATCATGCAAAGCCGAAAACGGCATGATGATATTTACAGCACAGCTTAAATAACTGCAAAGCAGAGTTGGTCA
>OGHW01001598.1_pt1 | contig 17296 bp, 14 predicted proteins | sample 1571641 | NCBI WGS metagenome assembly OGHW01 (sample SAMEA2582066, study PRJEB24529) | metagenome | biome: Human gut stool | place: China | collected 2011 | reverse complement strand
AAATTTTGTTAAATAAGATATCTGACCATGGATATAAGTTAATTGGGGATATTGCATTAAAAAAATCTCACGATTTAACCATTAAAGCAATTAAAGCTAGTAAAGATGGAAAAGAAAAATTAGCACAAGAATATATTAAAGAAGCAAAAAAATGGGGCGAAAATGGAATATATAGAATTTCTTTGCATGCTGGTTTTGCAGGAGTGATTTCATCATTATCGGGAGATAGTATTCTTACTGGTATAAAAGGTGTAACTGTTAATGATACAATTAGTAATACATTAAAGGGTATTAAGGATCCAGGAATTAGAAAATTAGCTAGTATTGCATTATTAAGAACAATCTCAATCAACGAAACTGGACAAAGTATTGTTTTATCAGCAACGGATAATAATTGGTTAACACATGAAGAACAACAAGAAATGTTATCAGAATTGCAGTCAGCATTTTCATATGAAGAAGGATACTCTCGAAACCATAGAATATCTGAAATTATAGGTAAATGGGCTGGATTGAGTAATTATAGAGCAGTACACGATTATGGTAATGAGAATGATCAGAATGAAGCGATAGATGGAAGCCTTGCCGATGTATTAGCTTCATGGCTTCCTGATGAGAGTGTATTAAATGGTGGTATGAATTATACATTAATGTATTTAGCTGGTTTAAATAGTACTTCTTCAAAGATTGCTTATTCTACACGCTCAAATTTAGAATTAGGAAACTATACATGGAAACCTAATGCATGGATAGCTACTATTTATGAGACTGGTAATCCCGAATATTCAGATAGTTATCCATATGCTAGAACCTATGAAAATTATGGAGATGAATTAGTTGATAATGGACATAAAGCTATTACTTTAGCTGATGGCAATAATGCAGTATTTGATGTGAATACAGGCGCATTTGAGTATACTATTAAACCAGCATCCTATACTTATTCAGAGTTCGGGGATTATATGGCTGATAATGGGTATACGGTACATCCTGCTAATGGTATTATGACTATGAATTATATTGTGTTTGAAGGAAAAGCTTTTGCTGCTAATAGGGCGGCATCCTATGAGCTAGCAACACCAATGTATAATCGTTCTACCAGTTTTGAAGGAAAAACATCTTCAGAACTTCCACAAGGAACTGAGGTCGGTATAAGTCTTATAGGGTATGGCGCTCTTAGAAATGATTCTGTAGATGGTGTAACAGGAGCATTGGGTGTTGATATAGGATTAAGAGATATAGTTAAAAATCCTTTTGAGAAAACCTCTAAAAAAGATGGAGGAGATAATCTCCTTACTACACCTAAGAAGCCTTCTTTATCTACTTCAGATAATAATTCGTTTTTATCTGATTTTTCTCAGCCGCATATAAAGTTATATTATAAAACGCTTACGGTTGATAAAGAACCATTACATACTGGAACCTTAGATGCAGTAGATTATAGTGTTAATAAATCATTTTTTAGAGATTTACTGAATCTTAATATTCCTAAAAACAATATTAAGCAAAGGGAATTTAATTATGGTGAGGGCGCTACTGATTTAAGACTACGTATCTCTCAGGATTTTAAGGTTCCAAGTGTCAATACTGGGGAAGTAAATGAAATGATTAATGAACGTTATGGTTATCAACCAAGATTAAATCAAATGGCAATAGCATATCACCAATTACACCCTACAGAAGGACGCTTATACTATTCGAATAACAGTCCAGGTTTTATTTATTTTGTTCGTGAGCGAAAAACAGGAGGAAAAGAGTTATTAATTGATAAAGATAAGTTTATTCCCGTTTCAAATGATATAATTAATCAGTATTTTAATGAGATTCAGAGGTCCTATTAGTGAGTTTATCAAAAGAGTGGCAATTATTTAAAGAAAATATATATTGTTTAGTTATAAATAAACGAATGGGACGGGTACCGTATATTTTTGCAGTTCTTGGAACCATAATAAATATATACATATATTTATTTCTTATAGCATTATTAGGAAGTGCTACGAGTAGTTTCTTTGTGAAAATACTTCCATATCTTTTGGTTATAATTGGTATGTTTGTTATAATCGGATCTTTAGTTAGAAGAGTGAATGATATAGGATTATCACGCTGGGGAATAGTTTTAGTTTTAGTTATTTCTAGTATTTTAAAATTATTATTTAATAGCTATGAGTTAGATGTAACTTCGATTTTTCAAATTTTTTCAATTTTCGACATAACCTTAGAAAATCTCTTTATAACTCTTCTATTATTGTTATTTTCTTTACCATTAGGTGAAGAAAATAACAATAATTATGGATATGCTCATGGTATTAATAAATTTGATGATTACTTTATTGCTTATGGTAATAGTACTTTGATAAATAGTGGAGTAAGTAAAGATAAAGAGAGTTTTTTTGATAACGTATATAAAGTATATTTTTCTAAATTGCTTTATATAAGTGGTCGAGCAAATAGGGGAGAATATATTGTAGGTGTGATTGGGGCAAATTTTGTTGTATTTATTTTGATTTTCTTAATCACTTCAATTTCTAAGTTTAGTATTGATTTTTTTGATGTATCATTAATAAGCGGTGTCAATTTTTTGATAGTATATATATGGCCAAGCATTGGGATTATTACATTATCAATAAGACGTCTTCATGATTGCCTATTAAGTTCATTATGGATTGTTGGCTTGATACTACCATTTATTAATCTATTTGTAATTTATCATTTAGTTTTTAAAAAGTCTTGGTATCTAACCATAAATCCTAATGGAAGATAAGGGGCCAAAGTAGTATTTTTTATATTAGCTGCTCTATATACGTTGTATACTAATTATTTAAATTATTCTCCTCCTATATTAGTCGTATCATATACGGAAGGTATGTTGTCTAGGGCTATGTCAGTTGATTTGAATATATGGGTAGTAGGGCTATTAATATTATCTTTGTTCCCTAGCAATGAATATGATAATGCCTATGGCCTGTCAAATTGTATTGAAAAAGTTGGTTCTAATTTCATTAGAATTGACTTTGGTGGATTTGAGAAATTTTTAGATGAGTTTTCCTTTAATGTTAATTTATTCATTAGAAAGTATTTTACCTACAATAATACTAAAAAGTATATTCTTAGTTTTTATGGTAGCTATTTTTTTGATTTGGTGCTTTATATACGTATTAAGAGTATTAATTTAGCGATTACATGATTCTTATAGTAGTGCATTTTGGGTATTTGGTTTGTTTATACCTTATGTAAATGTTTATGTAATATATTTATTACTAGTAAAAGGATCCTGGCAATATATAGAATCTTCAAAATGATTATATGATAATATTTCTCATTGACTTTCATACATCAATCTTGTATTATTAGTACATAGTAGTTGATAACAATTTTCATTTATGAAAATTGTTTCATATATATGGGTATATGGAGGTCACATATGAAAGGTATAATCATTGCATCCTTTGGATCAATTTATAAAGAAGCAGTGGAAACATCCATTGGCACTATAGAGTCTAAAGTTCGTTCCTTATACAGAGATGTAGAGGTACGACGTGTATTTTTGTCTGATGCATTAGTGGAAAAGTGGAATGAAAAATATGATGATACGATTGCTTCTTTCACCGACGTCATGCAAGAATTTAGTCGCAAGGGAATTGATGAGGTGTATATTCAACCGATTACTCTCGTAGCGGATCAATGCTATCAACAAATGCGTAAGCAAGCACTTAAGTTCTTACATAGCAGTGAATATAATTTCTCTCAAGTTAATATCGGTAAACCCTTATTAACATCGTTAGGTGTTAAAAATTACGCTGATGATTATGAAGCTACATTAGATGGCATCATGCGTCATATTAATACTAAGTCTCTTAATAAATCCGTTTTATTGATGGCAAATGGTCAAAATCAATTGGAATTCTCCACATTACAATTGAAAGCCATGTATGGTTCTGCTCCTAATGTAGCTGTATTTACCACAAATGGTTTCCCTACATTTAAGCAAGCCTTAACATTGGTAGATAGAATGGGGCATAAAGATGTACTTGTTGTACCATTGGCATTGATTGGTTCTACTCATTTAATGGATTATCTTGGCGGTGATCGTTCCGATTCTATTTATGCACTTTTGACAGAACAAGGGTACAACGTAGATATTTGGAATGAAGGCCTTGGTGAAAATCCATATGTACAAGATTTATTCTTGAAACATTTAGGTCAAGCGATTCGTATGTCTGATAGAAAACGTAGCTCTCAACGCGAATCATATCAAACTGTTATTCGACCTTCCCGTATAGAAGCACAAGGAATGATTTCCTAATTACTTCTGGTAAGGTTGTATATAAACTCTCTCATAAATACACACTATCTTCAAAAAGCATCCACCTTTAGGGGCGGATGCTTTTTGTTATCCATCTATATGGGTATGAAAGTTAATTATAATATTACCTTTATACGGGGTATGGTATCCAACTATAGTGATGCGTGTGGTATGATGAATAGTGAATTATATTTGATAAGGAGACCGTTATGAAACAAGCTATATTAGTAGTGGCCTTTGGCTCAACAGTTGATTCTGCTCGTGAACATCAAATTGATGCCGTTGTAAACCGTATTAAAGAGAAATATACAGATTATGAAGTGCGTTTAGCCTTTTCATCGCGTATCATTGTAAAGCGTTTACGAGACCGTGGTATTGAAATTCCTACAGAGCAAGGCGCATTAGATGCTCTCATTGGTGAAGGATATACAGATATTTATGTACAACCATTGCACTTCACTGGTGGTGAAGAGTTTGATAAGTTGAAACATAATATTTTAAATCACGAACGGGCACAAGAACTTAATACATTGCGTGTGGGCAGACCATTGGTATACTATATGGGCCAAGAAGAACACCCGAATGATTATCAAATTTTAATCGACACATTTGTTACATCCTTATCCGTCAGCAATGAAGATGGTTTATTATTAATTGGTCATGGTGGTTTAGGATCTGGTAATTCTGCATATGGTTATTTGCAATACCAATTGATTCGTAGTGGCCTTAATCATATTCGTGTAGCCACTTTGGAAAATGCTCCTTATGTAGAGGATGTGGCCGTACCTTGGGAATGGCTTGATGGCAAGAAACCTAATAAGATTTATGTGCACCCATTGCTTCTCGTACTTGGCGATCATGCGCTTAATGATTTATTTGGCGATGAAGAGGATAGTGTAGTCAATGTATTGAAAGAGGCTGGTTATGAAGTAGAAGAAATGCATCATGCCCTCGGTGAATATACAGAAATTCAAGATATTTATTGCCAACATATTCAAGATTGTATCGATGATATATATGGTAAACGGAGCAGTCATCGACCAACGATACCTAATATAAAATAAGGTGAGACATTCACAAACATTTTGAATATATTTAATAAATTAGGTATAATAGTAATGTTAATCATATTGAAATATAGAATAGGAGAATCATCATGAAAGGTAAATTATATGGCATAGGTGTTGGTCCTGGGGACTCTGAATTAATGACTGTGAAAGCTGCGCGTATTGTAGGCGAAGCAGACGTTATCATTACACCTAAAACAGAAAAGAAAGATGGTTCTGTAGCCCTTAATATTGCAAAACCATACATTCAAGAACATACTGAAATCGTTCCCGTTGTATTCCCAATGGTGCTCGATGATGCTACACAACAAGAAGGTTGGGAAGAGGCTAAGCGCGTTATCGTATCTTATTTAGAGCAAGGTAAAAATGTTGTTTTCTTAACACTTGGCGATCCAATGTTCTATAGTACATATATGTACGTATATCGTTTGATTGAAAATACAGGCTTTGAAATTGAAACAATTCCTGGTATCACTGCATTCTGTGCCATTGGTTCCCATCTTGGCTATCCAATCGTAGAAAAAGAAGAGGTTTTGGCTATCGTTCCAGCCACTGCACCTAAGGAAAAAATTGATGCTGTTATGGCTGTTGCCGACGATGCAGTTATCATGAAGGTGTATAAAAACTTTGATGAAGTGCAAGAAGTATTGTTGAAACACAATATGGCTGACGACGCGGTTATGATTTCTCGCGTTGGCTTGCCTGATGAACAAGTTTTCGTAGGTCTTGATAATATGCCTAAGGACAAGAAATTAAACTATTTGTCCACAATTTTGGCAAAACGTAAAGATCGTTAATTGACTATACTCTGATATCTGAATGCTTTTAGTGAAAGCTGTATAGATAGTATTAATAAGAGGTAATACATATGAATACTGTACCCATTCCACGTGTTGTTATAGCTGGTACCAATTCCGGTGTCGGCAAAACGACTATTGTTGCGGGCCTTCTCGCAGCGTATCGAGCAAGTGGCCATGGGGTGCAATCCTTTAAAGTGGGCCCGGATTATATCGATCCGGGCTTTCATAAAATTGCATCGGGCCGTGAAAGTTACAATTTAGATTCTTGGTTAGTTCCACCGGATACATTACCATCATTTTTTGCGTCCATGGCGGGTGATGCAGACCTAGCCATTATTGAAGGCGTTATGGGACTCTATGATGGTGGCCGTGAGGGTGTGAGCAGTACGGCTCAAATTGCTAAGCAATTAGGCGCTCCTGTTGTGCTCGTTATCGATTGTAAGGCCATGGGTGAAAGCGCGGCGGCCATTGCCATGGGCTTTAGAGAGTATGATAAGGATGTGGATTTTAAAGGCGTCATTTTGAATCGTTTAGGTTCCGATAATCATGAACGTATGGTCCGCGAAGGTATGGAAAAAATTGGCGTTCCTGTTATTGGTGCTATACGCCGTGATGATCGCATGCATTCTCCTGAACGCCATCTTGGTTTGACACCGGTTACAGAAGTTGACCCTACAGAGGCTATTGCAACGATTCAGCATGCCGTGGAATCTATGGTGGATTTAGAGGCACTCTATAAGGTGGCGACCAGTGCAGCACCTATGCCTGCACCGATTGATATAACCAAGGGTGTTACAAAACGAACAAAAATTGGCGTTGCCTATGATGAAGCCTTTTCGTTCTACTACCCAGCAAGCTTGTCTGCGCTTGAAGCACAAGGTGCTGAACTAGTTTACTTTAGCCCATTAAAAGATAGTGTTATTCCTGATGTAGATGGCCTCGTATTTGGCGGTGGTTTCCCTGAAATGTTCTTGCAAGCATTATCCGAAAATACGGCCATGAAGGAATCAATCCTTAAAGCCAATCAACGTCATATGCCTATTTATGCTGAATGTGGTGGGCTTATGTACCTTTGTGAACATATTCACGATTTTGATGGTAATGTGTTTGATACAGTTGGTGTTGTGCCTGCTAATTGTGTAATGCAACAAAAACTGCAAAAGGTAGGATATGTAACGGCAACGGCTAAACGCAATACATTACTTGGCAATACAGGGACAGCTTTGCATGGTCATGAATTCCATTTCTCCACCATGGAACCAACCATTGAAGAATTTCCGTGGGCCTTTCATTTAGAAGGGGGCCGCAAACCTCAGTCCTATGATGGCGGGTATGCTACCGATAATGTGTTGGCATCCTATCTACATCTTAACTTTGCTGGTTCTCTTGAAGGAGCTAAGCATTTTGTAGATATGTGTGAAGCCTTTGGTCATACTAAATAAATCTATTATATTAGTATTTAATTGTTATATTAACTATAGATGCAGCCCTACATAGTGTGACATAGATAATAGGAGTATAGAAATGAGCGAACGTGGTTTAATTCTCGTAAATACAGGTAATGGTAAAGGAAAAACAACAGCGGCACTAGGTGTTGTTTTACGCGCCGTAGGACAAGGCTTGAAAGTTTTGATTCTACAATTCATCAAAAGCGGTCATGGTTACGGTGAACTAGAAGGTCTGAAAAAACTGGGGGATGCGGTTACCATTAAATCCATGGGCAAAGGATTTATCTACTACAACCGAGATAAAGTTACTGTAGAAGAACTAGAAAAACACAAAGCAGCAGCTCAAGAAGCGTGGAAAACACTAGTAGAAGAAGTCAACTCCGACAAATGGGATCTCATCGTTATGGACGAAATCAACAATGCCATTAACTATGAACTCATCGATGTTAACTCCGTTGTAGATATGCTTAAACAAAAACCAGAGCGACTACATGTCATCCTAACAGGACGCTATGCAAAACCTGAAATTATCGACATCGCTGATACAGTGACTGAAATGAACGTAGTAAAACACGCTTACGAAAAAGGCATAAAAGCAGCAAGAGGAATTGAGTTTTAAATATAGAAAAATTTCGAAAAAGTCCTTGATTAAACTATATCGAAAATGTATAATATAGTCATAAGCACAAGGTGCTAATATTCTTAGACATTAAGTATGTATATAACTATAACCAGGAGGTTAACTATGGCTGTACATGATTACATTAAATCTGGCGATTTCGCTACTGAAAAACACGTTCCTGTTATCGAAGCTGCTGACAAAGTAAAAGCAGGTGAAGCATTCGACGTAAAATTATCCGTTGGTAAAGACATTGCTCATCCAAACACTGTAGAACATCACATTGAATGGATTAAATTGTACTTCGTAGCTGAAGGTACTCAATTGCCTTACGAAGTTGGCGAATTATCCTTCAACGTACATGGTGACGGTGCAACAGCAAACGAAGGTCCTGTACATGCAGTTTCCGCAGGTACATTGGCAGTATCCTTGAATAAATCTGGTAAATTAATTGCTGTATCTTACTGCAATATCCATGGTTTATGGGAATCTGAAAAAGCTATCGTAGTTGAATAATAGATTGTATTCAACTGTAAAAGGCCAGCCTTAGGGCTGGTCTTTTTTGTATAGAGAGTATGACACGTCACGAACATTAACGATTGATTATAAATTTAATGTATGTCCGCTATAAAAAGAATTTTGTTCTTTTATGGTGGAAAAATACCTGTATATCCCTTTACAGTGCGGTTTGTTTTGTGGTAAAGTATATGCATGTTATTTTTTAGTACAATGATAAATGAGGGATAATAGTGGCATTAATCGTCAAAAAGTTTGGTGGCAGTTCTGTTGCAACACCTGAAAAAATATTTAATATCGTTGATCGTGTCCTTCATGAAAAGAAAGAGGACGATCGCATTGTAATAGTTGTATCTGCTATGGGGGATACAACAGATGACTTGGTAGCTTTGGCAAAACAAGTAACATCTAAACCATATGGTCGTGAAATGGACCGCTTGTTGTCTACTGGCGAACAAGTGACGATTGCATTGATGGCTATGGCGTTTAATGAACGTGGCCAAAAGGCTGTTTCTTTAACTGGTGATCAAGCAGGTATTACAAGTAGTGATAACTTTAATAAGGGTCGTATTTTAGGTGTGGATCCTAATCGTGTATTTGAAGCATTGGATACTGGCAATATCGTTGTTGTTGCAGGTTTCCAAGGTATTACAGAATACGGTGACATGGTAACATTGGGCCGTGGTGGTTCAGATACAACGGCTGTTGCTTTAGCAGGCGCTATGAAAGCCGATGTATGTGAAATCTTTACAGATGTAGAAGGTGTATACTCTACTGACCCTCGCGTAGCAAAGGAAGCTTTCAAACTAGAAGAAGTTACGTATGGCGAAATGCTTGAGATGGCACGTTTAGGTGCAGGCGTAATGCAACCGCGTGCTGTTGAAATGGGTTTCCGTTATGGTGTACCAATTCATGTTCGCTCTACATTCAGTAATAATACAGGCACAATTATTCGGGAGGATTATACCGTGGAATCTAATAAACACGTAATTACAGGCGTAGCCGATGATACAAATACTGCAAAAGTAGCTCTTGTGGGCGTTGAAAATAAACCTGGTATTGCAGCAAAAGTATTTAAAGCATTAGCAGGAAAAAATGTTGATGTGGATATGATTGTTCAATCTATTCGTTCTGTAGGTGAACCTAAAACTGACCTTATCTTCACAATTGCTCTTGATGATGTGGTATTGGCACGTGAAGTATTGAAAGAATTACAACAAACTGTTGATATCGAAGCTGTCAATATTGATGAAAATATGGCAAAAGTATCCATCATTGGTGCTGGTATGTTGGGTCAACCTGGGGTAGCTGCTCAAATGTTTGATATCCTTAGTAAAGAAGGCATCAATATTGAAATCATCAGTACTTCTGAAATCAGTATTTCTTGCTTGGTTGCACAAAACCGCGTAAAAGATGCAGTTCGTGTTATTCATAATGGTCTTTTGTTAAACGAACGAGGCTAACATACATGATGGATAGTCTACGCACATTTATGGATGAAATGCTCGATGATCAAGGGCGTAAGGAAGGTTTTATTAGCGATTTATTAGCGAATTTAAAAACACAACCTATCCCCACATTAGAGCAAGCACAGACAGGCTATACAACAGTGAGCAATTTACATGGTATATTTTATAATTATGATGCGTCAGAGGTGACTATATCTTATAAGGTAGTACCAGATATGTATGCTCCCTATACAATGAGTTTTCGCCAATTTGAGGTTGTTCTCGAAGGGCTTTTGACAAGTCGACGCAATCAAAAGTGGCAAATCAAACAAGATAAATAATAAAATCAGGACACTCCTATAAGGGTGTCCTGATTTATTTTGTTATTAAATGCGATATTTATATCTCATAAATAAGAATAAGTTATAGATAATCTTTGTAATTTGATAATAATTCTTGAGAATTCGTGTAAATCTTCGTAATGTGGTATAATAGATAGTCAATAATAGATTAAGATTTTACATATATATATACATTATAAACAAATTAGAAAGAAGGGTATCTATGGAACTGAATAAAATATATTCTGGTTTTCGCCTTGATCGCATAGAACGTATTGATGAAATCAATGGTACAGCCTATGAAATGAAACATGAAAAATCTGGTGCTCGTCTTATTTATATTGACTCACCAGACACTAATAAAGTATTTAATATTGCCTTTAGAACGACTCCTCAAGATAGCACAGGTGTCGCTCATATCATGGAGCACTCCGTGCTTTGTGGTTCTCGTAAATTTCCATTAAAAGAACCATTTGTAGAACTTGTAAAAGGTTCTTTGAATACATTCTTAAATGCTATGACCTATCCGGATAAAACGATGTATCCTGTAGCAAGCAAGAATGACAAGGATTTCCACAATTTAATGGATGTATACCTCGATGCTGTTTTCTATCCACGGGCAGCAAAGGATCCAGAAATTATGATGCAAGAAGGTTGGCATTATGAGCTTGATTCTGTTGATGATGAGTTAACATATAAGGGCGTTGTATTCAACGAGATGAAAGGGGTTTACTCCTCTCCAGATTCCGTACTAGAACGCGAATTGATGCATTCCTTGTTCCCTGATACAACATATGGTGTTGACTCCGGTGGTAATCCAGATAATATTACGGACTTGACTTACGAAAAATTCAAGAAATTCTACGATGTGTACTATCATCCATCCAACAGCTATATTTTCCTATATGGCACAATGGATATCGAAGAACAATTGCGCTTTATCAACGATGAATATTTGAGCCATTTTGATGCTATTGAAATCGATACTGAGGTGACTGAGCAGGCTCCGTTTAAGGAAGGTAAAGTGATTACATATCCTTATAGTGTAGGCTCTGATGAAAGTACGGATAATCGTACGTTACATGCATTCTCCTATGTATTGCCCGATGTAACACCAGAACAAAGCCTTGCTTTTGAGGTATTAACACATGCTTTGTTGACATCTCCTGCAGCGCCTTTAAAACAAGCATTGGTGAAAGCTGGCATTGGCTCTGATGTATCTGGTTATTACCTAGATAGCATCCGTCAACCAATTTGGGTTGTTCAAGCTAGCGGTTCTAATATGGATAAACAAGGCCAATTACAAGAGATTGTTGAATCCACATTACAACAATTATGTAAGGATGGTATTGATAAGGAACTATTAGAAGCTTCTCTTAATAGCATTGAGTTCACTCTTCGTGAAAGCGACTTTGGTGGTCGTCCAATCGGTTTAGCTTATGTTATCCGCATGATGGACAATTGGTTATACGGTAAGGATCCAATTGAGTTGTTACATTATGAAGAAGCATTAGTTAATATTCGCAAAGGCCTTCAAGGTTCTTACTTTGAGGATTTGATTCGTCATTCCTTATTGGATAATTATCATAAGTCTCTCGTATCCTTGTATCCTGAACAAGGATTGCAAGATAAAAAGGATGCAGATGTTAAGGAACAATTAGCAGCTATCAAAGCTTCTATGTCACAAGATGAGCTAGAAGGTATCGTTGAACAAACAAAACGCCTTAAACTTCGTCAGGAGACACCAGATAGTGAAGAAGCGCTAGCTACTATTCCACTTTTAGAATTATCTGATTTGAGTCCAGAAGTGGAAGATGTGGAACGTCGTGAAAGTACGATTGGTCATACAAAGCTTCATTTTGTTCCTACTTTCACAAAGGGCATCAACTATGTGGCTTACTATTTTAAGCTAGATTGCCTCACTGAGGACGAATTATTCTATGCAGATATCTTAAGTGATATCATCGGTCGCGTAGATACATCCAAACGTTCTTATGAAGATTTGGCAAAATTAATCAATCTAAATCTTGGTGGTTTGAGTGCTGATATTACAGGCATTAGTAAAGCAGGAAAACGAGATGAATTCGTACCGCTCATGGTTGTACGTAGTAAGGTATTGCATGCTAAATTACCTGAATTGTGCAATATCGTAAATGAAGTTATTCACGATGCTCAATACACCGATGTAACGCGTTTAACAGAACTTGTACAAGAAAGCAAAGCTATTTGGGATAATGAGGCGTTCCGTAGAGGAAACACCATCGTTAGTCAACGCGTAATGGCCAAGGTATCAAAGGTTGGTAAATTCCGCGATGACGGTAATTTAGGGTATTATCAAAAAATCAGTGAATTAGCTACTAATCCAGCTGCTTTACCATTATTGCCAGAAAAATTAGCTGATGTAGCTCGCAAGATTTTCCGTTCTAACAATGTAGAAATCATGTTCGTAGGTGAAGAACATGAATTAGTACCATTTACAGAGTTAATGGAACCATTGCTCAGTACTTGGAATGCAGAGGAATTGCCAAATAATGTGTTATCCATAGAACATACAACGAGCAATGAAGGTATTGTCACAGCTGGTAAGGTTCAATATGTGGCACAAGGTGGTAATTTCATCGATCATGGATTTACTCATGTTGGTGCTATGAGTGTATTAGAAACAATCTTACGTTATGAATACTTATGGATTCGCATTCGTGTACAAGGTGGGGCCTATGGCGCATTTGCTAACTTCTACGACGATGGTAATATGATTTTCTGTAGCTATCGAGATCCAAATCTTGTGGAAACACTTAATGTATATAAAGAGTTACCTGAATACTTACGTCAATTTACATTAACCGATCGAGAAATGCGTAAATATATTATCGGCACTATGAGTGGTCTTGATTTACCGATGACACCTGCATTGCGTGGTCCTCGTGCCATGGGGCTATACTTTAGTGGTGCCAATATTGAAGATAAGGTAGCATTTAGAAAACAAGTCATTGCCTGTAAGCCAGAAGATATCGTAGCTCTTGCAGATGTGGTAGAACCTGTGTTAAAGGATAATCATATTTGCTCTATGGGTAACGAACAAAAAATCAAAGATGCTGGTGTCTTTGATAGCATTGTATCCCTTGGCTAATATATAGTTTGTAAACTGAGGCTATCCTCACCATGTGTTAATATAATAATGTATTAATATATAGTATATTATTAGAGTGCATATAAGGAGATACTATTTATGAAAGGACGATTCGCACCTAGCCCAACGGGGTATATCCACCTAGGGAATGTGTGGATCGCCCTTTTGTCGTATATATCGACCCGTAACCAACATGGTACCTATGTGGTACGCATGGAAGATATCGATATGCAGCGCTCTAAGCGTTCTTTTGGCGAAGCCTTGCTAGATGATTTAGAATGGCTTGGCTTTGAATGGGATGAGGGCCCTCGTGTGGGTGGGCCAGAAACATCATATTGGCAAAGTGAACGGTTGCCAATGTATGATGAGGTTTTACAACGATTAGAGAATACAGGTCTAATCTATCCATGTTTTTGTAATCGTACTCGCTTGCAATCCATTGCTTCTGCACCTCATCGAGGTGAAGTCGTTCATCATTATGATGGACATTGTCGTAGTTTAGATAGTGCCACAGTGAAATTGAAAAGATTAGAAAAAAATCCGTCAATGCGTATTAAGGTGACTGATTCTACTATGGATTTCAACGATATATACCAAGGTCTGCAGCATTTTGTATTGCGCCATGGTGTTGATGATTTTGTATTGCGCCGTGGAGATGGGATGTATGCCTATAATTTGGCAGTCGTTTTAGATGATATAGCAATGGGGGTTACCGAAATCATTCGGGGGCATGATTTACTAGAAACTACGGCTCAACAAATGTATTTATATAGTACGTTACATGCTGAGCCACCATGCTATGGCCATGCACCGCTGCTCATAGATAACGATGGACATAGGCTTTCAAAACGGCAGAAAAGTATAACTGTAAAAGAATTGAGAGATATGGGGTGGACTGCAGAACGTATTTTGGGCGAATTAGCTGTATTGGCGGGATTGATACCTCAATGTGATGCACCGAGTATTTCTCTAGCATCATTATTAACATATACAGCACGAACCGAAGAGTTAGGCTGTGAACATATTATTTTAAAAAAATCGATATAATATATTGACAATTTTCGATATTGATATATAATAGTATATAAGAGGTGGTAAGAATGACTATTAAAGATGCATTAGCTGAAAAAGTTTGGGCTGTAATAGGTGCCACTCATAAAACCGATAAGTTTGGTTATAAGATTTATAAGTGCTTAAAAGAGCATGGATATGAAGTCTATCCGGTTAATCCAAATGTAACAAGTATCGATGGCGATACTTGTTTTCCGAGCCTATCTGCGTTGCCAGTCGTTCCTGGTGTTGTTGATTTTGTAGTGCCAGAAACAGCTGGGCTTGCAGCAATTGATGAATGTAAGCAATTGGGAATTAAGACAATATGGTTACAACCCGGTGCGGATAAACCAGCAGTCTTAGCCAAGGCTAAAGAGGTAGGTTTGGATTACATTCAAGATTGTGTATTAGTTCAATTGCCTTAGGAGGAAATAATGAGCGAATTAAAAGAGTTAAAAACAGCAGAATATCAAGATCTTCTTAATCAAGGTGGCGTAACAGTAATTGATTTCTGGGCACCATGGTGCGGCTATTGTGTACGCATGATGCCGATTATCGAAGAAATCGCTGGTGAATTAGAAGGCAAAGCAAACTTTGTAAAAGTAAATACTGATGAAGAACCAAGCTTGGCACGTGATTTACAAGTAGAAGTATTACCTACATTTGTAATTTTGAAAGATGGCGAAGTAGTTGATCGTAAAATTGGTTACATGCCAAAAGGTGATTTGCAAGGTGCTATCGAATCTAAATTCTAATTAGATTAATAAACGGTAAAATATATAAGGTCTATTAATGTATACATATACATTAATAGACCTTTTTTATCTGTGTAAATAAAAATACAAGTAAAAATATTAATTAAATATAAAATGAAGAGGAAAATTTCTATATCGGAAAAATTTGATAAACAAGGCTTTTTCAAGATTGTTGCCATATAAAACGATGAGTAAAATATGAAGCATAAGTTTAACTTATTAAAAAAACGCTTTAATTTTAAAATATCTTGTGCTAGTATTTAATTAGATATTGTGAATATTTAGTGAAGTATATTCCAGTATTTTCATTTATTTCATCTGTGCGGGGTGAGAGCCGCATAAGTTGGGAGGGAACTTAATATGAATAAGGTATTCAAAGTAGTATGGAGTGCGACTAAGAATGCATATGTAGTAACATCTGAGTTAGCTAAGTCGCATCAAAAAACAGCAACTACAATTGTAGCTGCAATTTTGTTAAGTGCCAGTTTGGGTGGAGGCATTGCTTCTGCATCCACACCTGCAGATTGGTATAGAACTGATCTTATTGGTAGTCAAAAATGGTTAACACCTGGCCAAGGTAGTCAAGCAGTTGAACAACAACCAATTGATTTACATCAACAAGATCAACAAGATCAACAAGATCAACAACAATGGCAACAAAGCCAACAAAATCAACAACAAGGTCAACAATGGCAACAACAAGACCAACAACAATGGGGCCAACAATCTCAAAAACAAGGCTCTGGTAAAGTTATTGTTGATTTAACTAATATTAAAAATCAAGTTAACCAAAATACTTACAATATAAGCGTATTGAAAGGTAATGTTAACTGCCTTAATAGTAAATTCTATTGTTTAGCTGATAATGTATCTAAAAATACATTATCTATCAATAATCTTAATGTAAAAGTTGATACACTTAATAACAGTGTGAAAAACATTGAAAATAAAGTTACAAATAATGTAACTAAAAATGTTATTAACAAGGTTACTAACAATGTTATTAATCAAGTAAATAATACTGTAAACGCAAAGATTGATGTTAAAATTGAAGAAAATAATAAGAATATTATTAATCAAGTAAATAACAACATCAAAAAAGAAATTCAAAATAATAACACTACTATCATCAATCAAGTAAATCAAAATATTGATCAAACGATTAATAATAAGATTGAAAATAACAATACAACGATTATTAATAAAGTAAATCAAAATATTGATGCTAAGATTGAAAATAACAATACAACAATCATTAATAAAGTAGACCAAAATATTGATGCTAAGATTGAAAAGAATAATACGTCTATCATCAATACAGTAAACAAAACTATTAATGAAAGTATTCAAAATAACAATACTGTTATTAATAACAACATTAAAAACGAAATCAATGCTAACAATGTAGAAATCAACAAGACTATTAAAAATGAAATTAATGCTAATAACACTGTTATTAACAATAATATCAAAAATAGCATTGAAGCGAATAATGTTGAAATTAACAAAACAATCGTTAATAAGATTAATGAAAATAACGTAAAAATCAATCAAAATATTGCTAATGTTAAAAATGAATTACAAGCGAATATTAATAAGGTAGATGTTAAGGTCGATGCTAATAGCAAAGCTATCAACAACTTGACTGTTAATGTTAACAATAACAGCAAGTCTATCACTGACTTGTCTAAACAAGTTAACGAAAACACTAAAAATATCACTTTCAACAATACTATTGCGATAGAAAACCGTAAACTTATCGGCGATAACAAAAAAGACATCAATGATAATAAAAAAGCTATCGAAGAGTTGAAAGGTA
>OGHW01001594.1_pt1 | contig 17366 bp, 9 predicted proteins | sample 1571641 | NCBI WGS metagenome assembly OGHW01 (sample SAMEA2582066, study PRJEB24529) | metagenome | biome: Human gut stool | place: China | collected 2011 | reverse complement strand
CTATCAATTCTCTCGTAACGAAAGGCTGTCCTTTCACTTGGTTGAACTGGCTGATGTTCAATCCGGGCACTTTCATGCGCAAATAACCTGCGAATTGTCCCAGATTCTGTTCAGCTACCACGATTTTCTTGTATTTACGCAATACATCGGCAGTGTTCTTAGGCAACGGATTGATATACTCGAAGTGTGCGAATGCCACTTTCTTTCCATGATCACGCATAAAGTCCATAGCCAGACGGAGATGACCGTAAGTACCACCCCAACCCACAATCAATAAGTCTGCATCTTCGTCACCCAATACTTCGAGCTCGGGGATATAGTCTGCAATCTTATCCACTTTGGCCTGACGCAGATGAACCATCTTATTGTGGTTTTCCGGTTCGGTAGAGATAGCGCCTGTTTCGTTGCTCTTTTCAAGACCACCGATGCGGTGCATGAATCCTTCAGTTCCCGGAGTAGCCCAGTAGCGTACGCCTGTTTCCGGATTACGTTGGTAAGGAGTCCAGTTGCCGGCCATATCCGGGGTCACATACGGAGGATTGATGGCAGGATATTCATCCAGATTAGGGAGTTTCCATGCGGCAGAACCGTTAGCTACGAAAGCATCAGTCAGCAATACAACCGGAGTCATGTGTTCCAAGGCAATCTTGCATGCCATATAAGCGGCGTCGAAACAGTTGGTCGGTGATGTTGCGGCGATTACAGGCATCGGGCTTTCGCCGTTGCGTCCGTAAAGGGCTTGTAATAAGTCGGTCTGTTCTGATTTAGTAGGAAGACCGGTAGACGGACCGCCACGCTGTACATTGACAATCACCAATGGAAGTTCACCGATTACAGCAAGGTTCATCGCCTCACTCTTCAGGCAAACACCGGGGCCGGAAGTCGTAGTCACTGCCAAAGCACCGGCAAAAGCAGCACCAACTGCAGAAGCACAACCGGCTATTTCATCTTCGCACTGTACGGTTTTGACTCCCAATGATTTATGCTTGGCTAATTCGTGCAGAATATCAGTAGCCGGAGTGATAGGATAAGAACCCAGGTAGAGCCCCAGACCTGCTTTTTCAGCTGCGGCAATCAGTCCGTAGGCGGTTGCTTTATTACCGTTGATATCTGTATAAAGTCCTTTTGATTTCGGAGCTTTGCTTTCAATCTTATAAGTAGAGACAGAAGCATGAGTGTTTGCTCCGTAGTTGAAGCCATCGTTCAATACCTTAATATTAGCTTCTGCTATTTCGGGTTTCTTGGCGAATTTCTCGCGCAGCATTTTTTCAGCAGCAGCAAGGTTACGGTTGAACAACCAGCAAACCAATCCAAGTGCAAACATGTTTTTGCAACGGAGAATCGATTTGTTATCCAATCCGGAGTCTTTCAGGCTCTCTTTGCACATGGAAGAGATAGGAACTTCCAATACTTCCTGTTTTATTCCTAATTCTTCAAAGGGATTGTTGGTTTTAAATTGTGCCTTTTCCAAATCTCTGGCTTCGAATGAGTCGGAGTCGGTGATGATAAGTCCTTGCGGTTTACAGAATTTGATTTGTGTTTTCAGTGCGGAAGGGTTCATAGCCACCAATACGTGGCAACGGTCTCCGGGAGTGTAAACTTGTCCGGCGCCGATGTGGACCTGGAAACCGGAAACACCGGTTAGCGAACCTTGCGGGGCGCGGATGTCTGCCGGATAGTCAGGGAATGTACAGATGTCATTTCCCACTGTAGCCGACACGTTCGAGAAGATGTTGCCGGCCAGCTGCATACCGTCGCCGGAGTCGCCGGAGAAACGTACTACTACTTCCTCCAATTCTTTAACCATCATTTCGTCTGCCATAACTTTAATTACTATATTTAATTTAAAAACTGATTTTACTTTCAATTTGTGAGCGCAAAGGTCGGAAAGTTAATCGAATTATCAAAATAAATCCTACTTTATTGTCCTATTGACGCCAATTATTTGAAATATCTGAAAGGAACCTGCATTTTTATTCTTGTTAAATCGACAGAAACCGTTATCTTTGCAAGCAAATTTGAAGCGGCCTTGTAGTTCAACGGATAGAATAGAAGTTTCCTAAACTTTAGATAGGGGTTCGATTCCCCTCGGGGCTACTACAGAAGAATCTATGAGAGTGGTGTTGTTTTGCTTTCATATTGTATCAAGTTTTAAGTGTAACAATAGCTTCTTTTAAGATGAACGTCTTATAGCTTCTATTTGTTTTAATAATCAATAGAAAAAGCCTCTACCGAATGTTCGGAAGAGGCTTTTCTATTTGTGGAGTTTATTATTCTTCCGTAGCTGGTACTACGACTTTCTTGTTCTTCATCATGTTGTATGCAATCGGAGATGCAATAAACAGTGAAGATAATGTACCGATAACAACACCCAGGATCATTGCGAATGCAAAGCTGCGGATTGAATCACCACCGAGGATGAAGATACACAGCAATACGATCAATGTACTTAATGATGTATTGATGGTACGAGCCAGCGTTGTGTTCAGAGAGTCGTTGAACAATACTCGTTTGTCACGTTTCGGATATAAACCGAAGAACTCACGTACACGGTCGAAGATTACCACCTTATCATTGATAGAGTAACCGATAGCTGTCAAGATAGCACCAATAAATGTCTGGTCGATTTCCAGAGAGAACGGCAAAATGCCCCAGAATAAGGAGTAAGCACCGATAATCATAATGGTGTCGCAACTCAAAGCTACGATAGAACCGATACTGTAAGCAATGTTGCGGAAACGGAGCAAGATATACAAACCGATAGCAAGCAGTGCCAATACTACAGAGTAGATAGCACCTGTCTTGATGTCGTCTGCGATACTCGGACCCACTTTCTGGGAGCTGACGATACTACCGCCTGTGTGATTGTCACGGTCGATGAAAGTTTCCAATGTGATATTCTGAGTCAATACCGGCTTCAAGGTTTCATATAGATATGATTCGATTTCAGAATCTACGTTGTTGCCTTCATCTTCGATACGGTAGTTTGTACTGATACGTACGGTCTTTTTGTCTGTACCGATAGCAATAACGCTTACGTTGGCGTCGCCAAATTTGCTAGAGATCAATTCACGAACTTGTTCCGGTTCTACAGGATTCTCAAATTGTACCTTAAAGTTACGTCCACCAGTGAAGTCGATACTCTGACTCAAACCACGGATGGCAAATGAACCGATACAAACAACGATGATTGCACTGACGATAATAAGGGACTTTTTGTTTGTACCCATAAAATCGAAATGGGTATTGGTCATCAGATTCTTTGAAATCTTGGTTGTGAATGTCAAGTTCAACCACTTGTCTTTGTTCATGAAGTGTTCATAAACAATACGAGTAATGAACACTGCGGTAAAGAAGGATACCAAGATACCGATAATCAATGTCGTAGCAAAACCACGAATCGGACCGGTACCAAAGTTAAACAGGATGATACCTGTGATGATAGATGTTAAGTTAGAGTCGAAGATAGCCGAGAATGCATTTGAATAACCGTCGGCAAGTGCTTTCTTCACACCCTTACCTGCACGAAGCTCTTCTTTTGTACGTTCATAGATAAGTACGTTCGCATCCACAGCCATACCAAGTGACAATACCATACCGGCTATACCGGACATTGTCAGTGCAGCCTGGAAGGATGAAAGAATACCTAGCGTGAAGAAGAAGTTGAGGATTAACGCGCAGTTAGCAACCATACCTGGGATGAAACCGTACATAGAGCACATGTAAATCATCAACAGAATCAGGGCTACAACGAATGAGAAAATACCCGCATTGATTGATTCTTGGCCTAGTGACGGACCAACGATATCTTCCTGTACGATGTGAGCCGGAGCCGGCATCTTACCTGATTTCAATACGTTTGCTAAGTCTTTTGCTTGTTCAGGAGTGAAATGACCTGTAATCTGTGAACGTCCACCTGTAATTTCAGAGTTTACGTTTGGTGCAGAATATACATAGTTATCAAGAACGATAGCAATGGAACGACCGATATTTTGTTTAGTCAACTGTGCCCAGCGGCGTGCACCGTCAGAGTTCATCGTCATGCTGACAGCCGGTTTGCTGTATTGGTCGAATTCATCTTTCGCATCTGTTACTACGTCACCTTCCAACGGAGCTTTGCCGTTACGTTCGGTAGACTTGATAGCGTATAATTCGAAAGTCTGTCCTTTCTTGTCAAATTCAGAAGGAGAAACACCCCATTTCAGACGAAGGTCTTTTGGAAGATCAGCTTTGATTTCCGGCATAGCCAGATATTTGTTGATGTCAGCAGTATCTTTGTAGTTGGCATAACCAATAACGGGACCTTGTCCGCTAGAATTCAACTGAAGTATGGACAGCAAAGGATATTGCTTTTTGATTTCTTCCATATTTGCGGCAGACTTATCTTCAGCAGTTACGTCACCTTTCAGGGCAGCTGCAAGGCTGTCGGCAGCACTTACAGTTTTTTTCTCAACCGGAGTGGCTTCGGTAAGGACTGCTTCAATAGTATCTGTATCAGCTGTTGTTCCTTCAGCTAAAATAACACGCAATTTGGCGTCTGCAGATTGCATGGCAGGGAGAACTTCTCTAGCTGTATAAGTTTCCCAGAACTCCAGATTGGCAGAACCTTGGAGAAGTTTTCTCACACGTTCCGGCTCTTTGATACCCGGAAGTTCCACCATGATACGTCCCATTTTGTCTTCCAGGCTCTGGATGTTCGGCTGAACAACACCGAAACGGTCGATACGGGTACGAAGAACGTTGAATGAGTTTTCAACAGCAGCCTTTACTTCTGCTCTCAGCACTTTTTCAACTTCTGCATCTGATGATTTCTGGTTAACTTTATCTTTCAACTGTTGTGTTGCGAAAAGTTCGGAAAGTTTTGCGTCCGGAGCAATTTTGTGGTATTCTCTGATGAACAGGGTGATAACATCATCCTGACTGTTGACAGCCTGTTTTGCAGCTGTCGCCAATGCGTTGTTGAAAGCTTCGTCAGGCTTGTTGTCTGCCAATGCTTTGATAACATCAGGTACGGAAACTTCGAGGATAACGTTCATACCACCCTTCAGGTCCAAACCTAAACTAATCTCCATCTCACGACATTGTTTCAGTGTCCAGTTCCACAGCATTACTTTCTCGTTAGAGAGAGAGTCGAGGTAGTCTTGTTCCACTTTCGGGTCGCCGTTCGCAATTTCTTTCGCCTTGTTGGTATAATGGCGTGTTACGAAGGAGAAGGAGAGGTAGAACACGCATACCAGCGTGAGTAATACCGCAAAAACCTTTACAAATCCTTTGTTTTGCATTTTACTTTTAATTTATGATGATTACTTTTTTAATTTAATTTTCAGTTAAATTCTGTCGTACACAAGTTCTTTTTGCCGTATACAAGGCTGCAAATATAGTTTTTTTTTCACATTCATGTGTAATAAGCCCTCAAATATTTGATGTTTAAGGGCTTTTTTACTGAATTATTTCATTCCTCTGTTTTTCAGTAGCGGTTCCAAGCTTGGTTCCGCTCCACGGAAATTCCGGTAAAGCACCATCGGGTCTTCGCTGTCGCCCTTCTCCAATACGTTGTGACGGAAGAGGTCGGCGGTGTTTTTATCAAAGATACCATGTTCTTTAAAAGCTTCAAAAGCATCATTGTCCAGTACATTGGCCCATAGGTAGCTGTAGTATCCGGCTGCGTAACCACCAATGATATGATTGAAGTAAGTCACGCGATAACGCGGTGCTATTTCGGGGATGAGACCGAGCTTGTCCATGGCTTCTTTTTCGAAGGCAAGCATGTCTATATTCTTTACATCTGTTACGGTGTGCAGGTTCATGTCGAGGATGGCGGCAGCCAGTAATTCGGTAGTCATGAAGCCCTGATTGAAAGTCTTCTGTTGCAGTATCTTTTCGATGATTTCGTCGGGTATCACTTCTCCTGTCTGATAATGTTTGGCATACATTTTCAGTACTTCCGGTTCAGTAGCCCAGTGTTCATTGATTTGAGAAGGAAGTTCTACAAAATCGCGCACTACATTAGTGCCTGATGTTCCTTTGTATTCACATTTTGTCAGCAGTCCGTGCAGAGCGTGGCCAAATTCGTGGAACAAAGTTTCTACTTCATCCATTGTTAATAGAGAGGGAGTATCGCCTACCGGTTTGGTAAAGCTGCAAACATTGCATACTAACGGACGGGTATCTCCTTGTTGTTCGCGGTAGTTGCTCATCCATGCGCCACCGCTTTTCCCGGAGCGTGGGAAATAGTCGACGTAGAAGATACCGAGTTGCGAACCGTCTGCGTCTTTCACTTCAAAGACTTCCACATCCGGATGATAGGTAGGGATGCCTTCCAGTTTGTTCAGGGTGATGCCATATAGTTTGTTGGCTACGGCGAAAGCACCATCGCGTACATTCTCCAGTTTGAAGTAAGGTTTTGTATCCTCTTCGGACAGGTTGTACTTTTCTTTCCGTAGTTTCTCGGTATAATACCACCAATCCCATGCTTCCACTTTTTCTCCTTTGCCTTCCTTATCCATTAATTTCTGAAGTTCGGTAGCTTCCGCTTTTGCTTTTGGCAGTGCATAGCTCCAGAGATTGTTCAGAAGATCCATTACGTTGTTGGCGTTCTTTGCCATCGTTTCGTCCAGAACGAAGTTTGCATAGCAGTCGAAACCTAATAATTTAGCTTTTTCCAAACGGAGAGAAACGATCTTACGGATATTTTCCTTGTTATCGTTTTCGTCGTTGTTGTTACCGCGGTTGATGTAAGCTTTGTATATTTGTTCCCGAAGCGGGCGATTTTCTGAATATTGCAGGAAAGGCAGGCGGCTGGCATTATGCAGGGTGAATAGCCATTTTCCCGGTTGTCCGGCTGCTTTTGCTTCTTCAGCGGCGCTTTGGCGGAACCATTCGGGCAATCCTGCCAGATCTTCTTCTTTGTCAACGAAGAGTTTGAAAGCATTATTCTCATTCAGTATATTGTTGCTGAAAGTAATGCCGAGTGTAGAAAGTTCCTTGTTGATTTCGCGGAGGCGGGTTTGGTCTTCGGCATTAAGGTTTGCTCCGGAACGGACAAATCTTTTATAAGTCTTGTCCAGCAGACGTTCTTGTTCCGATGTCAGGTTCAGCGAATCCTTCTTTTGATAGACGTCGTTCACGCGCTTAAACAGTTTCTCGTTCAGAGAGATATTATCATCATGTTCTGAAAGAACCGGTGCCAGTTTGATGGAAAGTGCGGTTAGTGAGTCAGTCGTTTCCGCATCTGTCATATTGAAGAAAATGGCGCTCACACGGTCCAAGATAGGTGCGCTGTTATCCAAAGCTACAATTGTATTTTCAAATGTCGGAATTTCCGGACTTTCGATGATAGCTTCGATGTTTTGATTCTGCTCTTCTATCCCTTTCAGGAAGGCGGGTTCATAGTGCTCCAATTTAATCTTGTCGAAAGAAGGAACACCGTACTGGGTTTGAAACTCTGTAAAGAAAGGATTGCTTTCTGTTTTCGTAGCACAGGAGTACATCATACAACTTACTGCTAAAATGGTTAGTGTCTTTTTAATCATCATAAGTGTTTTTTATTAGAGTTTTCAGTTTTCATCGTTTACTGATATAGCACCAGATCGGATAGTGGTCTGATGCTTTGATAGACCGGTCTACCGTGCAATTGTAGGCTTTCAGGTTGGGGCTGATCAAGATATTGTCTATGCGGAAATAGAACTTGTTCTGATTGTAGGAAATGCCCAATCCTTTACCGGACTGTGTGAATGCATCATCTAGTTTTTGAGTCAGGATGCGATGTGTATACGAGATAGAACCGTCGTTGAAATCGCCGCATACGATAGTTGTCGGATATTTACATGCTGCAATGGCTTTAGCCACAGAATCAGCTTGTGAAGCCCGGATAGCCGATGCTTCCGCCAGTTTTCTGATTAATTGCCTAAGTCCGGTTTTTACTTTCTTGGCATTCGGGTCTTTAATCATATCCTCATACATCCCTCTGTCTTCTTTGGTGAGTTTGTTGGATTCCAAGTGGTTGTTGATTAATGTAAGAGTGTCGTTATTTACATTCAGTACATATTTCATGGAACCGTTATAATTACTTTCATATTCGATGGGATGTATCGAGAGAATGGGGAACTTGGAGAAACAGGCAAGTTGCACATCTCCTTTCCCTTGTTGGTGGACGGATTGGTAAGGATAGGCTTTCAATGCTTTTTTAATATCCTGTTCCGTCAGGTATTTCTTGTTGGTAGCGGTGTTATATTCTTGCAGACAGATAATATCGGCGTTGCTATTTACAAGATAAGATAATATAGGGTTCTTTCCATCTTTCTTCTCCAGATTGTTGAAACTCATTACGTTATAGGATAGGATTTTGATGCTTCCTTCCGGTATGGTTTTAGTGGTGGAGTTAAAAGGAATATAAGTCCGTATTTGCGGAATACAAATCAGAAAACCGATGGCGGGCAAGAGCGCATAGCGGTAGTTGACGAATGCCCAGAAGCCGATAAAAATCAGATTAATCGTCAGGAATATCGGAAATGCAAGTCCCAAGCTGGAAGCAAGTGGGTTTATTTTCGGGTTAAGGTAAGGGCTATAAGCACTTAATATCAACGTTCCCACGAAGAGAGCGTTGACAGCAAGTATCAGATATGCGACAAATTTGCCAATATGTTCCATTCTTTTATCTTTTGCTTGCGTCGAACAAGCTTTTCTTTTCTTCAGTTGTCAGACTGTCATAACCGGATTTTTTTAGTTTTTCCAAAATACGGTCCACTTCATCAGACTGTGCTTTTTTGTGGGCATTGTAATCATAATCCTTCTCGCGACCGGTGGCACTGTTTCCATAGTGTACCTTCATTTTCGGTTTCCGTTTCCATGTTTTCTTCTGAAACAAGGAGATGAAACCATCCAGAATCCAGTTGATCCAGGAAGTCAAATCAGTTCCTTTATTTAGGCTGGCAGCAAACCAAAGTCCAGCAAGAGCACCGCCTAGGTGGGCGATATGTCCTCCGGCATTACTTGAAGTGATGGATAATACATCGATTCCGATGACAACCAGTGCCAGGTATTTGAGACGGATAGCGCCGAAAAGAAAAAGTTGCACCCTGTAATTAGGCTCACGATAAGCCGTAGCGGTTACGATGGCTAATACGGAAGCCGAAGCTCCTACCAATGTTGAGCCTACCACTTGCGAACTGAATAAAGGAAATACATTGTAGGCGATCATATACAGTAAACCTCCGCAGATACCTCCCAATACATATAGCCCTCTTAAATGTTTGGCCGAGAAAAAGTAGAGAAACAAACTTCCGAACCAATACAGCCAGAGCATATTGAATAAAATATGCAGGATACCGGCATGCATAAACATATAAGTAAATAGCGACCACGGTTGATGAATAAATCCGATAAAGGATGCCGGTAAGGCAAATATACCGAATATATCGGGGGTATTTACCTCAAAAAGTCGTAGGAAAACGTTAATCAACGTGCCGATCAGAAAGATGCCTACGTTGATATAAATCAGTTGGATGAAAATATTTCCTCTTCTGAATGTCTCCTTTAAATCAGCTATAATATGTCCCATTGTTATTGCTTTTTTTTCTCCAATATAAAATCAGGATCAATCCGAATAGCATTCCTCCCAGGTGAGCAAAGTGAGCGACATTATCTCCGGCGCTATTGGCAAGCCCTGCCCATAATTCAATTGCGGCATATCCTATCACGAAGAACTTCGCTTTGATAGGGAAAGGCAGCGGAAAGATGAACAACCGATTGTTAGGAAACAGCATACCAAATGCCAGCAAAATGGCGTAAACGGCTCCCGAGGCACCTACGGTGGTCATCATGTTCAGATATTGCTCCATAGGGATAACGCCATATCCGATCAAATTCACTTGTGTATGTTGGCTAAGTTCTATCACATATTGAATATATTGCACTCCTTCCTGGATAAGTCCCGCACCGATACCACAGAGAATATAGTAGAAGAGAAAACGTTTGGGTCCCCAGGTTTGTTCGAGAATCGGTCCGAACATGAAAACTGCAAACATATTAAAGAAAATGTGGCTGAATCCGCCGTGCATGAACATATAAGTGATAAGCTGTGCCGGATTAAAGTCACTTGCGAGGAAAAAATGTAATCCCAGATAATTTGTTAAATCCAGGCCGTAACGTTGGGCTACGATTGTCCCGAAAAATACTAGTACATTGATAATTATCAGGTTTTTAGTTACAGTTGGCATCATTTTAATTTCTGAATATTTAGATAATAGACGCAAAAGTACGAATAAATTCTGTTTTAAAGCATGAAAAACGCTTCCTATTAGCTCTTTTTCAATAATTTGCTGCGTTTTTTTTATGTTTTTATTTGATATGTTGTTTTGTTCGGCTATATTTGTGGAATCAATCCATTGTGGGATAATCTTTTGTGTAACATATATATTAATTAATCATTTTACGTATTATGAATAAGTCTGATCTTATTAGTGCAATGGCTGCTGAAGCTCAAATGAGCAAAGCCGATGCAAAAAAAGCACTTGATGCTTTCATCACTTCAGTTACTAATGCTATGAAAGCTGGTGACAAAGTATCTCTCGTAGGTTTTGGTACTTTCTCTGTAAGCGAAAGAGCTGAAAGAACTGGTATTAACCCTTCTACAAAGGCAACTATTACTATTCCTGCTAAGAAAGTAGCTAAATTTAAAGCTGGTGCTGAATTATCTGCAGCTGTTGAATAAGATAGATAGTTGAAAGAAATTAGGAGAGGAGACGCGATGCGTCTCCTTTTTTTGTATCTTTGCGCGCAAGAAATAACTTGATTATGAAGATAGAAGATAAACTTGTAGCGTCCGTCATCAGCGGACTGAAAGCACTCTACGGTCAGGAAGTCCCTGAAAAAATGGTGCAGATGCAAAAAACAAAGAAAGAATTTGAAGGACATTTGACACTGGTCGTGTTCCCTTTTCTGAAGATGTCGAGAAAAGGACCGGAACAGACGGCACAGGAGATCGGTGAATATCTGAAAGCCAATGAACCGGCTGTAGCTGCCTTTAATGTGATAAAAGGTTTCCTGAACCTGACTATCGCATCGGCTACTTGGATTGAACTGCTCAATGAGATTCAGGCTGACGAGCAATATGGTCTGGTAAAAGCTACCGAAACTTCTCCGTTGGTAATGATCGAGTATTCTTCTCCGAATACAAACAAACCGCTTCACTTGGGACACGTGCGTAACAACCTTTTAGGTAACGCATTGGCTAACATTGTAGCTGCCAACGGCAACAAGGTAGTAAAGACTAATATCGTAAACGACCGTGGTATCCATATCTGTAAATCCATGCTGGCATGGAAGAAATATGGAAATGGCGAAACTCCGGAGACTTCCGGAAAGAAAGGCGACCATCTGGTAGGCGATTATTATGTCTCTTTCGATAAACATTATAAAGCGGAACTGTCAGAGCTGATGGCCGGATTTACAGCACAGGGAATGAGTGACGATGAGGCTAAGGCGAAAGCCGAGGCAGCATCTCCTTTGATGCAGGAAGCCCGTGAAATGTTGGTAAAGTGGGAAGCCGGCGATCCGGAAGTACGCGGATTGTGGGAAATGATGAACAACTGGGTATACGCCGGATTCGACGAAACCTATAAAAAGATGGGCGTCAGCTTCGACAAGATATATTATGAATCCAATACCTACCTCGAAGGAAAAGAAAAGGTAATGGAAGGACTGGAAAAAGGCTTCTTCTTCAAAAAAGAGGATGGTTCCGTATGGGCTGACCTGACTGCCGAAGGACTGGACCACAAATTACTCCTCCGTGGTGACGGTACTTCTGTCTATATGACACAGGATATCGGTACGGCTAAACTCCGTTTTGCAGATTATCCGATTGATAAAATGATTTATGTAGTGGGTAACGAGCAGAACTATCACTTCCAGGTACTTTCTATTTTGCTTGATAAGCTTGGTTTCGAATGGGGTAAGAGTCTCGTGCACTTCTCTTACGGAATGGTGGAACTGCCAGAAGGTAAGATGAAGTCCCGTGAAGGTACTGTGGTGGACGCTGACGACTTGATGGAAGAAATGATTTCCACTGCTAAAGAAACTTCACAAGAGCTCGGAAAACTGGATGGTTTGACACAGGAAGAAGCGGATGATATTGCCCGTATCGTTGGTCTGGGAGCTTTGAAATATTTCATCCTGAAAGTGGACGCCCGTAAGAACATGACGTTCAACCCGAAAGAATCTATCGACTTCAACGGTAACACAGGACCATTTATCCAATATACTTATGCACGTATTCAGTCGGTGCTCCGGAAAGCGGCAGAATCGGGTATTGTCATTCCTGAACAGATTCCGGCTGGCATTGAATTGAGCGAAAAAGAAGAAGGCTTGATTCAGATGGTGGCTGACTTTGCGGCTGTTGTAAAACAAGCCGGTGAAGATTATAGCCCGTCTATTATCGCTAATTATACCTATGATTTGGTGAAAGAATACAATCAATTCTATCACGACTTCAGCATTTTGCGTGAAGAGAATGAGGCGGTGAAAGTATTCCGTATCGCTCTGTCTGCTAATGTAGCCAAAGTTGTTCGTTTGGGAATGAACTTGCTGGGTATTGAGGTTCCTTCCAGAATGTAAGACTTTCTCTGAACAAAATATACTTCTGCGGGGTTTCTTTTATATATAAAAGGAATCCCGTATGTTTTATTCCCCCCATCCCTTACTTCGGAAGAGAGAAACGGAAACTGCTACTGTCTCTTATTCCGAACTGCTGTTTGACCTGATCTATGTTCTCTCGGTCACGCAGCTTTCACATTATTTGCTCCATAATCTTACTTGGGCAGGATTATTGAAAGAAACCATCTTGTGGTTTGCTGTCTGGATGTTGTGGTAACACACCATTTGGGTGACTAACCGGTTTAATTCGGATACCAGGCCGATTCGTATTCTTCTTTTTATCGCATATTATTGCTGTGGTTGCTTTAGCTTTACTGCTTTCCTGGCCTTATCACATTTCTTTATTGACAATGAATATCCTGGTGACATCCGTTTTTATATTTGTGATTGTGTTTGATATATTATTTCCTGATAAAGGTTTTAAGATCAAATGAAAAAGCCAGACTAAGTTTAACCCTAGTCTGACTTTTCATTATTGTTGATGACTGTTATTTTTTAGGGTATTTGTACCAGTCTTTGGCTTGTGCCCCATTAGATTTAACCCATGTTGCAAATTTCGGATATGATTCGTCTATCCTTACGCCTTCTTCAGGGATAGGGAATTCGCTAATTGGCATATTGAGAGCAAATGGCATTAAGTCTATCGAAACATAATATAATCCCTCGTCAGGTCTGGAAACATCTTTTCCAGTGCCTAATAGTGATGGATTGGCTTTATCTGTAGGGGGATATTTTACCAAATGCACTTCTCTACCTCTGGTTTTATCTGACTCTACGAAAATAAACGGATTATAAGGTGGTAATACGTTTTTTGAGCTTACATCATTCACTTGAATTGTTACAGTATACTTTTTGTCTGCTTCTTCTTTTCCGTCAAAAATCCTCATGTTATCAAATAATAAAATTGTAGGATGAGATTGGCCGGTCTCTGTTTTCCCAGGCATATATTGAGATTTGGAGGCATAAGAAGGCCCTTCAATAGAAACATCACTAATATCGCTGTTAGCGATGTTATGTAATTGATAGCCAAAGCCGTTTATCAAATAACCTCCTCGGTGAAACGGAGTGAATTCATCAACAATTTTGTATACCCGATTTGTCAGTATGGATTTATATACTTTACTCTTATATCGTATCATGACATCATTCATGTCATAATCTCCCTGTTCCGGCCATAAGTCCTCAAATGTCAATATTCCGGAGTAAATGGTGTAGTTGTCTTCATCAGTTGGAACTTCAGGATCTTCGGGCAAAGGAGGAACTACTTCTTCATCAATCGCATTTTTTTCGGAAGTATGGATATAGAAAATGGCATCGCAATAATCTAAGTCTATATTATCTTCAAATCCTATTGCTACAATTTGATTGGATTCTGTATCTCGCAGTGATACGGTTCTTTGTCTCTTTATGCCATCACTTCCCGCTTTGTTCAAAATGGTAGTAGAGTATCGGGTTCCCATGCCTTGAACAAGGTCACCTTGAACGTATTCATCTAAAGGCTTGCTTCTGAATCCCATGCCTTGCAGACACCAACCAATAGTGATCCCAGCAGGAAATTTTTCTTCAAATTTACCTTCTTTTTCGTTCCAGTATTTCAATTTAACTTCATCGCCACAAACTAAAGCACCCACTCCGGCTGTTTTATAAACAGGAGAAGCATTTGGAAATGCCAGTACCTTTTGGATATTTTCCAGAGTGGGTGTTTCGCCAGTAGGATAAGTGTAATATCCCACAGTGTTGTACCAAGCGGCAGTACTATTGACAAATACAAGACTTACTTCGGTTTCTTTAGTGATAGGGATGTCTGATATCATTTTTCCGTTAAAGAATTCGGGATAGTTGTCACGAATGCTTTTCCCGTCCGTTTTTCTAAAAACGTTTTTTATATTATAAAGTACGCTGGCAGGCGGAATATTTTTTTCTGCAGATAAGTTATTGGGACGTCCGTTGTCGTTCCAGTCTACATTGGGTAGAAGCATCCAGTCATCCTGATATTTATGCTGATTGGTTGTCACTCCTCTGCTGACGGGTGTTGATGCTTTTGCGAGTAGAGATTGAATATACTCATTTTGGTTGAAAGAAATACGGTGGCCTTCGCCAATTGTGAGTTTTACAGGCGATGCTGCACCTAAATAGTCGGATGATAACCATACTTCTGAAATATCTGCCCGTATAGTTATTCCATCTTCATTGAACGTTCCCTTTTTGCTGGTGGCGGCACGGTAGAAAGGTTCTATGTCTTTTTTCTTCCAGCTACCATCTTTATCATTTACTTCAATCGGGTCTTGATCATAAATTTCAAAAAGAACCACATAATCTTCCTTGAAGCCATAGTCAATGTCTATAGCCAGATTCTGGTTCATGTTGAAATCAAAAAAGCTTTCTTTGGGAAGTTTTTCCGGCTCTTGAAATAAATCACGCTGGTCGTCTACACAACCACATATTAATGGGGCACAAAATAGACCCATTAATGTTTTTACAAATATTGTTTGTCTCATAAGTTTTTGAAAATAAGTAAAATAAATGGCAAATATATAAAAAGATTTATATATCTGCCATCATTCTTATTTTATTTTCTTACTTCTTTTTCGAAAACTTCTTTTTTGGTGCTGGATTCGCTCCTTTTTCGTCTTGAAGCTTGATTAAGTCGAGACAACTTTTCAGCGTTAAATCCTGTGGGACAATATCTTTGGGGATTTTATAATTGGAACCTTTATAGGTAATATAAGGTCCATAGCGTCCGTTCAAAATCTCGAGTTCCGGTTCCTCTTCAAACTTCTTGATGTGGCGTTCCACTTCTTTCTGGCGTTTGTCTAAAATGAGTTGTTCCGCCTCTTCTAAAGTAACTTCCATCGGGTCGAGTCCTTTAGGGAGCGATACATATACCTTATTATGCAGGATATACGGACCGAAACGGCCTACACCGACACTGACTGTCTTTCCTTCATATTCGCCCAATGTACGAGGTAATTTGAATAATTCCAGTGCTTCTTCCAATGTAATGGTTTCCATGGATTGACCCTTCTTCATTTGTGCAAAGCGTGGCTTTTCTTCATCTTCTACAGTACCAATCTGTACAACAGGACCGAAACGGCCAATCTTAACGGAAATGGGTTTTCCTGTCTCCGGGTCTTCTCCCAGGATGCGTTCGCCTACTTTATGTTCCGTCTTGATAGCCAACGTGCTTTCTACAGACGGGTGGAACTTATCATAGAAATTCTTCATGATAGAAGTCCACTTTACTTCTCCTTCTGCAATTTCGTCAAATTCCTTTTCTACGCTGGCGGTAAAGTTGAAATCCAGAATGTCCGGGAAATATTCGGTAAGGAAATCATTTACCACAGTGCCAATATCCGTTGGTAGTAATTTAGCCTTTTCTGCGCCGGTAATTTCAGTATGACTTTCGTCTTTAATCTGATGATCCTTTAATGTCATGACATTAAACTGACGTTCTTCACCGTCTTTATTGCCCTTCTCCACATATTCACGTTGTTGGATGGTAGAGATGGTAGGCGCATACGTAGATGGGCGTCCGATGCCCAGTTCTTCCAACTTGCGTACAAGACTTGCTTCCGTGTAGCGTGGAGGGCGTTGAGTGAAACGTTCGGTTGCGATGATAGGGCCATGTTCCAACTTCTGGCCTTTCTTCAAAGGAGGAAGCAGGTGGCTTTCATCTTCCTGTTCGTTGTCGTCATCATAAGACTCACGGTACACACGCAGGAAACCGTCGAACTTAATCACCTCGCCGATAGCTGTAAATACGTCGCTGCTGCCACTTATCGTTATGGTAGCAGTTGTCTTTTCCAGTTCCGCATCTGCCATTTGTGAAGCAATGGTGCGTTTCCAGATCAAGTCATACAGTTTCTTCTCTTGCGCTGTTCCTTCAACGGATTGGTTCTCTATATAAGTAGGGCGGATGGCCTCGTGAGCTTCTTGTGCACCCTTGGTCTTGGTCTCGAAATGGCGGGGATGTACGTAGCGGTCGCCCATCATTTTGATGATAGCGTCTTTACTGCCAGCCGTTGCAAATTCCGAGAGGTTGACAGAGTCCGTACGCATGTAAGTGATGAATCCCGATTCGTATAAACGCTGCGCGAGCATCATGGTCTGCGCTACGGTATATCCCAATTTGCGTGCGGCTTCCTGTTGTAAAGTAGACGTAGTGAACGGAGCAGGAGGCGTTTTCTTGATCGGGCGGGTGGTAATATCATCGATTGTAAAGCTCGCTCCCTGACAAGCGTCGAGGAAAGCCTTTGCTTCTTTTTTTGTTTTGATACGGCGAGCTAGTTCGGCTTTCATTTCCACCAGCTTTCCATCCGCGTCCGGGACGAGGAATACGGCAGTGACGCGATAAGCAGCTTCCGTTTTGAAGGCATGTATTTCACGTTCACGTTCAACGATCAGACGGACGGCAACAGACTGAACACGTCCGGCAGAGAGTGCCGGTTTCACTTTTCTCCAAAGTACGGGAGAGAGTTCGAAACCTACGATACGGTCCAGAATCCGTCGTGCTTGCTGTGCATTTACGAGGTTGAGGTCAATGTCGCGTGGTTGTTCAATAGCTTTTAAGATAGCGCTCTTCGTAATTTCATGAAATACGATTCGTTTTGTGTTTTCCGGTTTTAGTTTTAAGACCTCATACAGATGCCAGGCAATCGCCTCTCCCTCGCGGTCCTCATCGGATGCGAGCCATACGGTTTCTGCCTCTTTAGCTT
>OGHW01001591.1_pt1 | contig 17429 bp, 14 predicted proteins | sample 1571641 | NCBI WGS metagenome assembly OGHW01 (sample SAMEA2582066, study PRJEB24529) | metagenome | biome: Human gut stool | place: China | collected 2011 | reverse complement strand
TATGGGCACCATGCCTGACCTACTGCGAGCAGGAGGATCTGTTCTATGTGATCTACGGTGTGATGAATTCGATGAATGCCCGTTACTTTGATGTGGACAATTTCCTGATCACGGCAAAGGATATTAAGGGACCGTGGAGTGAGCCGGTTTATTTGCATTCCTCCGGCTTTGATGCATCGATCCTTCACGATGATGACGGCAGAAAATATATTGTTTCTCTGGACTGGGAGACAAGAGAGGGCTATGAGAAGCCGGGCGTGATCGCACTTTCTGAGTATGATCCGGAGAAAAAGGAGATCATCGGCTATCCGAAGCGCATCTGGCGTGGAGGCACAGACCGTGGCTGCATCGAGGCACCGCATCTTACCAAACGGAACGGTTATTATTATATTATGTGTGCCGAGGGTGGTACAGGCTATAACCATTGTGTGACGATGGGGCGTTCCAAAAACGTATGGGGACCGTATGAGGGAGATCCGAAGAATCCGATCGTAACCTCCAATCCGGTGGTATCCAATGAAAGACACGATCCGGATCATCTGAAACCGAAATATTTCAACCCGGATGTCGTGCTGCAAAAGGCGGGACACGGAAGCTATGTCGAGACACAGCTTGGTGAGATATATCTGGTGCATCTGTGCTCAAGACCATTCCGACCGGAGCTTCGCTGCACACTGGGACGTGAGACGGCGATCCAGAAAATGGAGTGGACGCCGGACGGCTGGCTGCGTATGGCGGACGGCACCAATATCGCAAAGGAATACTGCGAGGAGAGTGCACTGCCGGAATACAAGGTACCGCAGATCCCTGATTTTGATGACTTTGACGACGAGGAGCTTGGCAATTTCTATTATGCACCGCGTATCATGCCACAGAGCTTTGCCGATATTCATGCACGAAAAGGGTATGTCCGATTAAGGGGACAGGAGTCAAGAACCTCCCTGAATAAGGTGAGCATTCTTGCAAGAAAGCTGACAAGCGTTTATGCGACGATCACGACCAAAATGGAATTTGTGCCGGAGGTGCATCAGCATTCCGCAGGACTGATCCTGTACTATGATAATATGAATTATATCAACCTGCGCAAATATTACAGCGAGACGCTCGGACAGAGTGCCATCTCCATTATTGCATTGGAAAACGGGGTGAAGACAGAGTTTGTTAATACCCGTACCGGCGTAGATGATGTACCGATCTATTTCCGCCTTGAAATTAACGGAAAACATTCACAGTTTTACTGGGGATATGATGGCTCCCATTACGAAAAGATCGGCATTCCGTTTGACACGACAAAGTTCTCCGATGAGTATTGCAAATACGGAGAATTCACGGGAACAATGGTCGGCATTACCTGTGCGGACCGCGTAAAACACAAGCATTATGCGGACTTTGATTTCTTTGAATATTGTGCCAAAGAAGACAAAGCGGTGGAATAGAAAATGAAAGGGAGCTCTTCTTGATTTTTTTTGATATTTATAAGATAATTATGCTACGGGTGAGAACGGAAATGGGAGGACAAGGGAATGAACACATCCGAATTGGTGTCCAAAAGTATGGACATTATCGTGCATTATTATCAAAATGATATTCAGCCCTTTGTGGACGTTATGCATGAGGAAATTGACTGGTACGGACCGTGCGAGGGGCAGGTTATTCATTCTAAAAATCTGCTCACGCAGATATTTGCGCAGGAGGATAATCCGCTGATCTTTGAGACAATTGATATGAAATCATCGCTTCTGTGGAAGGAGCGGGACACCTGTGAGATCCTTGTGACCTTCCTGGTGGATACCTTTTATCCGGACAATAAAGTGATCCGCTGTGACCAGAGGATCCTGTTAAACTGGAAGGAGGTCCGGCAGACGGCTGAAGACGGGCATTGCAGCGTTGAGCCGAAGATCCGAACCTGCTTTATTGCGAATGCGATCCCGATGGATGGCAGAGACGTGATCTATCCCGTACATTTTACGGATATGCCGGTCGCAAAGATGTTTAGCATAACGCCTGCTGTAAAGCATCTGATGATCCGGGGCAGGGACAACAGTCTTTTATATCTGGCGGACAATGAGGTGCTTCATGTGAAGAGTATGGGACATTACACCGAGATTTACTGTGTGAATAATATCTATGAAAGCTCGGAGGGAATCTCTGCGATACAGGAGAAATACCCGGATGTCTTCCTGCGCATCCACAAGAGTCATCTGATCAATCCGGCGTTTGTGCAGTCGGTCAAAAGGTATGAGGCAGTGATGACGGATGGCAGCAGTGTGCCGATCTCCACGAGAAAGTATGCGGCGATCCGCAGGCAGATTACCGACCAAAAATAAAAATATTATAAAGTTTACAAAAGTCGAACTCAAAGAACTTGACTTAAAGTGAACTTTAAGTGTTATACTTGCGTTGTTGGGTGAAACAACGCAAGTTTTTTTACAACCGGTTTCCGGTAGAAATAAATGAGAAAACAAGGAGGAAAGAACATGTATTTAGAGCAGATCAATGGACCTGAGGACGTGAAGAAGTTATCCGGAGAGCAGCTGACACAGCTCGCAGATGAGATGAGACAGGCTCTTTTAAAACGAGCAAGTATCCATGGCGGTCATTTCGGACCGAATTTCGGAATGGTGGAAGCAACGATTGCACTTCATTATGTGTTTGAATCACCAAAGGATAAGATTGTATTTGATGTGTCCCATCAGACATATCCACATAAAATGCTGACCGGCAGAAAGGATGCATATCTGTATGAAGAGCATTATGATGATGTGACCGGCTACAGCAGTCCACAGGAAAGTGAGCATGACCACTTTACGGTAGGTCATACCTCTACCTCTGTCAGCCTTGCATGCGGTCTGGCAAAGGGACGTGACCTTAACGGCGGAACAGGCAATGTGATCGCTGTGATCGGAGACGGTTCGCTCAGTGGCGGTGAGGCATTAGAGGGACTTGACTTTGCTGCAGAGCTTGAGAGCAATCTGATCATTGTTGTCAATGATAATGATATGTCCATTGCTGAAAATTATGGAGGCTTATACAGCAATCTGAAGCTTTTGCGCGACACAAAGGGACAGGCAGAATGCAATCTGTTCCGCGCAATGGGACTGGATTATGTGTACGTTGATGAGGGCAACAATGTGCAGGCGCTGATCGAGGCATTTCAGAGTGTAAAGGACAGCGACAAGCCGGTTGTCGTTCATATCAAAACTCTCAAAGGAAAGGGATATGCACCGGCAGAGCAGAACAAAGAGGCATGGCATTACAACGCACCATTTAATATTGAGACCGGAGAGGCGCTCGGTCAGCCGCAGGGCGAGGATTATTCCGATATTACGGCTGAATTTCTGCTTGATAAGATGAAGAAGGATCCGGCTGTTGTTGCGATCACCTCTGCAACACCGACCGTTTTAGGCTTTACCAAGGACAAGCGTGATCTGGCAGGCAAGCAGTTTGTCGATGTGGGAATCGCTGAGGAGACAGCCGTTGCACTTGCATCCGGAATTGCCGCAAACGGTGGAAAGCCGGTCTGGGGTGTATACAGCACCTTCGTACAGAGAACCTATGATCAGATCGCACAGGATCTTTGCATTAACAATAATGCCGCAACGATCGCAACCTTCTGGGGAACCGTTTACGGAATGAACGATGTGACACATCTCGGTCTGTATGATATTCCGATGATGGCAAATATTCCAAACCTTGTTTATCTGGCACCAACCACCAAGGAAGAGTATCTGGCGATGCTTGACTGGAGTCTGGAGCAGAATGAGCATCCGGTAGCGATCCGTCTTCCGGGCGGTCCTGTTGTGTCTGACGGACAGAAGGTAACGAAGGATTTCTCTGACCTGAATAAATATGAGATCACCCAGAAGGGACAGAAGGTGGCAGTCATCGGTCTTGGTACCTTTTATTCTCTGGGACAAAGCGTTGCAAAGGAGCTTGAGGAAAAGACAGGCACAAGGGCAACCGTGATCAATCCATATTATATTACCGGTATTGATCAGGACATGTTAGAGAATCTTAAGAAGGATCATGATGTTGTGATCACGCTGGAGGATGGCATCCTGGATGGAGGCTTCGGTGAGAAGATTGCACGTTTCTACGGAGACTCCGATATGAAGGTATTAAACTACGGACTGAAGAAGGAATTTTTAGACCGTTACGACGCTGCTGAAGTTGTGAAGGAGAACCGGCTGACTACGGAGCAGATTACAGAGGACGTTATGAAGCTTGTGTAACTCACGGGAACAGAATGTTTAGAGATATTTTTAGTAATCATAAATAAATAATGGATACAAATTCGGCACTATTGTAAAATAGTGCCGAATTTGTATTTACAAAAGGAAACGGAAATGATATCATACTAAATATAAAAACGGCACTAATTTAGAAAAATGCCGAAAATGTATTTTGGGAGGTGATTGACATATGGATGAAAACCTTAGATCACTATACGGATTATCAATGTTTAACAAAAAATATTTATTTGAGATATTTATGGAAAATATAGGAAACATGAGTAAAAGTACCATGGAAAAATATTTAAAAAAATATTTGGAATCCGGTAAAATAGCCCGTATTGGCAGAAATGCATACTGCATAAAGGGCGAGCTGAGAGATTATGAATACGATTATTCGAGAACGTCGATTCATATTTCAGGAATTTTAAATAAAGATTTTTATGATTTGGATTTCAGAATTGCAGAACTGTATCAGATGAATCGTTTTTTGAATCACCAAATTGCGCATAATGTTATTTTTGTTTTTGTAGAAAAAGAATTATGCAGTTCTGTATTTGAACGATTAAAAAAAGAGTACGAGGGTAAAATTCTTATTAACCCGACAGAAGAGGATTTCTTTCATTACAGACAGGATGATATAATTGTTTTAAGAAATCTTTTGACGGAATCACCCAAAGGGAAGGAAGAAGTCTGGCATACAGATTTAGAAAAATTGCTGGTAGATATTTTTTCGGAAAATCTGGTAAAAGCAATGTTTGGTGAATCAGAGTATCCGGCTATTTATGAAACAGCATTTGATTCTTATGTTGTGGACGAGAGTCAGTTGTTTCGATATGCAAGAAGACGTAAAAGTGCAGATAAAATTAGAAAATTTATAGAGGAAGAAACAAATGTAAAATTGCGATTAGGGTAAAGGAGTTTTGGATGATTACAAGAGAAAATTATAGTGTAGAGCATATTATGGATTTGCACAAATCGAGCAAAAGAGATCCAAATTTGATTGAACGGGTATTATTTGCATTTGGGTTACTGGAAGCACTTAGAAAAGTTGAGTTACCATTTATTTTTAAAGGAGGGACATCACTTCTTTTAATTCTTGATAAACCAATGAGGTTATCTACGGATGTTGATATTATTGTAGAACCAGGTACGGAAGTTGATAAGTATCTTGAAAAGGCTGCCAAGATATTTCCATTTAAATCTTATGAGGAACAAATTCGTAAAGGAAAAAACAATATAGAAAAGAGACATTTTAAGTTTCAGTTTGATTCACCCAGGATGAAAGAACCTGTAGAAATTATTTTAGATATTTTATTTGAGTCAAGTAAGTATGGAAATACAATAGAAAAAGATATTGATTGTGAATTGTTGATTACAGAACCGAAATATTTACAGGTAAAAGTTCCGGATATTAATAGTATTTTGGCAGACAAGTTGACTGCATTTGCACCACATACTACAGGCGTCCTGATCGATACAAGAAAAGATCTGGAAATAATGAAACAGATGTTTGACGTATATTCTTTAATTAATGTTTTCGATGATTTTAATATTGTCTATGGAACGTATTATAAAATAGTAGAAGATGAAATTGCATATCGAGGAATTGATGTTACAGCAAAAGAGGTTCTTATGGATACCTACCAGGCATCTGTATGTATTGCAAGCAGAGGCATGTATTGTACGGAGGACTATCAAAGTTATCTGAAAGGAATCAGAAGCTTAGCCGGACATATTTATTCGATTGATTATTCTGCAGAAGTGGCGTCTGCATATGCTCCGAGTTTAATGTATATATCAGCATGTTTGATGGCAAATGTACCATTTAAAAAAATTGAAAATGCTGATGAATATATAAAAAAGCAGCATACAGATAGAATCGTGTCAAAAGCATTAAAATCCTTGAAGAAAAGAAATCCTCTTGCCTATGCGTATTCAATTAAAGCAGAAGAATTGATGAACAGTGTTACAAATCCTTTGTGATCTCAAAGAAAGCCACTGCACTGGCAGCAGCCACATTGAGGGAATCGACACCGTGGGACATTGGGATCATCACAGTGTGGTCACAGGCATCAATTGTCTCCTGCGAAAGACCTTCCCCCTCGGTTCCGAGGACGATGGCAAGCTTCGAAGCATTTGCAAGCGTGGGATCCGTAATGGACAGAGACTGATCCTTGAGTGCCATGGCAACCGTGATAAAACCAAGCTCCTGAAGCTGTTTTATATATGATCCGGCGGATGCGTTGTCTTGCTCCGTGGCAGAGGATGGACCGGATGGCAGATAGGTCCACGGAATCTGAAAAACGGTTCCCATACTCACGCGGGCGGCACGGCGGTAAAACGGATCACTGCAGGCAGGTGTCAGAAGGACTGCATCCATGTGGAGTGCTGCAGCCGATCGGATAATAGCACCGACATTCGTGGGATTTACAACGTCCTCCAGAATGGCGATTCGTCTGGCATTCCGGCAGAGCTCTTCGACGGATCTTAAAGCAGGACGGTGCATTGCACAGAGCGCACCTCTTGTGAGAGCAAATCCGGTCAGCTTTGTTAATATCTCATAGGGCGCTGTGTAAACCGGAATATCCGGACATTGGGATATGATATCGGCAAGCCGGGTGTCCGGATGCTTTGTTTCAGCGAGAAGAGAGATTGGTTCACATCCCATATTCAGCGCACGCTCGATCACTTTGGGACTTTCGGCGATAAAGATACCGCCATTTGGTTCATAATAATGTAAAAGCTGTGATTCGGAACAGCGTGCGTATATATCAAGCTCCGGAGCCTGAAAATCAGTAATTGGGATAATCTCTGCCATGGGAACCTCCTGTTAGTGGAAATTATAAATGCACAATACAATGTAACATACAAGTTCTATTCTGTCTATGATACGCTTGTTTTCTGTTTATATATTATAAAAAGCAAAATTTATTCTAAATATAATGTTTCGTCCATATCTGGTTGTAAGCGACCAGATGTTTTTGATTTGTAATGATAGGATATTGACAAAAAAACATCATAAGAGTATAGTAGTGATAGAAAAATGATAAAATACCATCATAGAGATTGGGGGATACAATTTGGACATTACAATTACAGATATTGAAAAGTACCTTGAAGAAGTAAAAGCAGCGATCAATGCGGGCTGTTATCGAATAGAGATGAATGATAACAGGAAAGACAATCAGGATTTGTTTTTAGATTATATTATTAGCGAGGAAAAGAGAAAACAAATACTTTTGAGTCTTGAAGCTACAGATTTCTCAGAGATTAGACATAATACTCATAGAGGGTATGAGCATGAACTGTTATATGTATTTGGCAAAAATGTTAATTTGTTGCGTAGATTTTTGCCCGGAGAAGAACAGGTATCACTGTATATAAAGTTTAATAAATTAGAATCAAGGTATGTAATTGTAATTTCATTTCACAAGCAGAAGTATCCAATAAAGTATATGTTTAAATAGACAATTGAAAAATAGAAGGAGGACAATAAAATGGTAAAGGAGAAAAAGTTTGATTTTTGTACTTCATGCAGAAAAGAAACATCATACAAAATAATTAAGAAAACTGTACAAAAAGTAATTAAGGACAAATCTTATGAATTTAAAATTGCTGTTGCAGTATGTGATGAATGTGGAAAGGAGATGGATATTCCAGGTCTTTTCGATTTGAATATAAAATCTATTGACGAACAATATAGACAGGCTGAAGGATTGATCAGTATTGATGATATTCAGAAAATTATGGATATTTATAATATAGGGAAAGCACCTTTATCGATTGCACTGGGGTTTGGAGAAATAACAATTACCAGATATTTGTCAGGACAGATGCCTTCCAAAAAGTATTCTGATATTATTAAGAAAGCGTTGTCGTCACCTAACTATATGATAAAACTTTTGAATGATAATGCTGAGAAGATGGGAGAAACTGCGTATAAGAAAGCTATAAAGGCGGCTGAAGAAATAGCAGGGTTATTTTGTGTTTCAGATAAAATGTTATTAACAATATCATATATATTTGAACAAATGAGGGAAGTTACTCCATTGGCGCTTCAAAAGATTCTTTATTTTATACAGGGGATTTATATGGTTTTATTTGGCAAACCTTTGTATAAAGAGGACTGCATGGCTTGGATTCACGGTCCGGTTTATGAGGAAGTATATGATTTGTTTAGAAACTTCAAATATAATCCAATCGAAGATGAAAGATTTGCAATCTTTAAAGATAGATTTGAAGAATTGGATGAACACGAAAAAATGGTCATTGATTTGGTGATTAACACATTTGGAAAATATAGTGGTAAAGTATTAGAAGATATCACACATGAAGAAAATCCTTGGAAGAATGCCCGGATGGGATATGAAGCGTCAGAACCTTCTAGAGAAATAATCAGCAAAGATGAAATTAAAAATTATTTTGAAAGTGTTGCTGATAAATATGGTGTCGATACAGAAGAAAAATTAAATTGCTATATTCAAAGCTATATGAAATGATGTTATGGAGATAAAATCTTGAGAGTAGGTCATCTTCAAAGAATATAGCCTATAAAATGCTCCGTCAGTGTTGCTGATGGGGCGTTTTCTGTTTTTATTGACAACATAGCCAACTTTATATAAAATTGAGACAGGGTGTATCACATGGAGGATTGTTTTATGAGCCGATTACAGAAGAAGGAAAGTCTTAAAGAAGCTAGGAGAAGGTTGATCATAGACACGGCTTTTCGAATTTTTGTGGAACGGAAGATCGAGCCGGTCAGCATGGGAGAGATTGCAAGTGCCGCAGGAATAGGGCGGGCTACATTATTTCGTTATTATGCGAATAAGCTCGAGCTGGTGGTTGCTGTCTGTGCTGCCAAGTGGAAGGAGTATCTGGATGAGCTGGATGCAAAGCGTCCATTGTCATCGATCGGAGATATTCCGGCGATCGACCGTTTTACCTTTACACTGGACAGCTATATTGACATGTACCGGTATCACAAAGACCTGTTGCAGTATAATGACAATTTTAATCATTATGTCACGCATGAAGGCGTAAGAGAGGAGCAACTGGAGGAATTTCATGCATCGCTCTATTCGGTTGATACGAGACTGGAATGGATGTATGAGAAAGCTAAGGAGGATCATACGTTCCGTACGGATATTCCGAGAGAGGAATTTTTTCGTGTGACCGTGCATACGATGATGACGGCATGTGCTTATTATGCGGGCGGTTTTATCTGGGGTGCGGAGAATAATAAGGATTATACCCCGGAGCTTCTCAGAATAAAGGAAATGATCTTAAATTATGCGAAAACCTTGGAGTGACAGAGAGGGAGTAAATGTTTGTTATGTGTGCCTGGTAAGGAAAAGGAGGAAGATATGAAACAAAGAAAACGAGGAATAAGGCGGATGTTTGCCGGAGCCATGGCGGCCCTTATGGTGCTGTCGGCGGTGGATGTCAGCGGCTGGGGTGTGATGAATGCAAAGGCGGAGGAGACTACGGTGGGAACCATTCCTCAATATTTGACGATAGGCTCAACTAAAATTATTAATAATGAGCAACTTCAAGATGATGGAGTTTCTGGTAATGATACTGCGATATATCAGGGAACCAATTGGTATTATGACCGCACGAAGAATCAACTTGTATTGGATGGTGCGGATGGTGCATCTGTTTCTGATGACATTTTGAATATTGACGGTAATCTTGCTATTATCTTATCTGGAACAAATACTATGAGGATGATTCAAAGTGGATTAAATGATGGTCGGATTGAGCAAACACTAGAAATAAATGGTAGCAATTATAACGGAAGTTTAAGTTGTGAAACAATCAGTACAGTAGGTAGTTCGACTAATAGTAATTTAAATATTATAGGAGCAACGCTAGCGACTTCCAAAATTGATTGTGACGGTAGCGTAACGATTGAAAATAGTCATGTGGTAGCCAATGATGAGGATTATCCAGACTTGATTTGTGGCGATAAAATTAATATAGTAGACAGTTATGTTGAAGCGAAAACAACAACAGAACAAGACGAAGATGAGGTAATTAAATCAAATCAACAAATTAATGTATCAGGAAGCCAGATTGTGGTTAGTCGTGCTTTGGATTGTCAAAAACCTGTACTAAGCGATTGTAGCTTCAGTAACTCTGTTATCACAAAGAAATGGAAAGACTATGAGACGAAAGTTAATGTAACGAAAACATCTGTATATGGTAAAGCCACTTTAAAAGAAGATTTAACGATTGCAAGTGGGGAAAGCATTGAATTTGAAAGTGGTGCGAGTATTACTAATTCGGAGAAACTCACTTTGGCAGATGGTGCGAGTCTCTTGGTAAATGGAGTAGAGCATATACATAACACAGAAGGTGATGTTACATACACTTGGAAAGATGACAAGGAGCATATAAAAAATGTGGCGTGCAAAGACTGTCCAATCGGATATGTGACGAAGGAAACAGAAACTCACAGCATCGGCGAGAATGGTTTCTGTGCATGTAATGAGGTATACCAGCCGGCAAATCTCACCACAGACAAGTATGATATGGATGGGGACGGTAGCAAGGATGAGGTTTACGAGATCAGCAATGCAGGTCAGCTGTATTGGTTTGCAGGACTTGTAAATGGTACACTTTCAGGAGTGACGCAGAATACATCAGCAAATGCAGTCCTGACCGCGGATATTGTTGTGAATAAAAATGTTCTGAAGCCGGATGGAACCTTGAATGAGGGAACATTTAAGGAATGGACACCGATTGCAACTAGCGCAAGTCCATACACTGGTATATTTGACGGACAAAACCACACCATCAGTGGATTGTATTTCAATCAAGAGGATAGTTATAATGTAGGATTGTTCAGTCGTAACAATGGTAAGATTGCCAATGCAGGTATTTTGGACTCTTATTTCTATGGTACCAGCAAGGTAGGAGGCGTGTGTGGAAATAATTATACCGGAACTATCACAAACTGTTATAATACCGGCAGCGTTAGTGGTATAGGAACAGCAGGAGGCGTGAGCGGATATAATGATAACGGAAGCATCACAAACTGTTATAATACCGGAAACGTCAGTGGTAGTAGCGGTTTTGTAGGAGGCGTGAGCGGATGTAATAGTAAAGGAACTATCATAAACAGTTATAATGCCGGCAGCGTCAGTGGCTTAGAATTTGTAGGAGGCGTGAGCGGAGATAATAGTAAAGGAACTATCACAAACTGCTATAATATCGGTAGCGTCAGTGGTAGCGAAGGTTATGTGGGAGGTGTGAACGGATATAATAACGGAGGAAACATCACAAATAGTTATAATGCCGGTAGCGTCAGTGGTACAGAACGTCATGTAGGAGGCGTGAGCGGATATAATGACGGAGGAACCATCACAAACTGTTATAATATCGGTAGTAGTGTTAGTGGTAGTGGATATGTAGGAGGCGTGAGCGGAGATAATAGTAAAGGAACTATCACAAACTGTTATAATACCGGTAGTGTCAGTGGTACAGGGGTTAATGTAGGAGGTGTGATTGGACGTAATGAATCCAATGCAAGCATTACAAACTGTTATTACGACAGCACTATTTATACTGGAAATGCGATAGGATATGATGGTGGAACCACTGAAAAGGTCGAAGGAAAAACGACAGAGCAGTACAAGACCGGTGAGGTTGCGTATCTCTTACAGCTTGACCAGTCCGATGAAGTCTGGGGACAGACCATCGGAACAGATACCTATCCGACCTTAGGTGGAGCTAAAGTTTATAAGACTGCTACTTATAACGGATGTGTGGGCAAACCGGGAGAGCCAGTGTCCTATAAATATTCCAATACAGAGAAGAATACCTACGGTGAACATCCGGATCTGGACAATGATGGAAAATGCGATGACTGTGGTGCAATCATTGATGGCATCGGTGCGAAGCTTGCCGGTTATTCCTTAAGTCTTACCGGTAATATCGGCGTCAACTTCTACATGGAGTTGTCGAATAAGATTATCGCAGATAAGGATGCGTATATGCAGTTTACCCTTCCAAATGGAACTATTACGAAAGTACTGGTTTCCGAGGCACAGACGAATACCACGATCAATGCAGAGAAAACATATTACAGATTTCCATGCGAGGTAGCATCCTATGAGATGACACAGGATATCAAGGCACAGATGTTTGATGGAAATGGAAAGTGCGGCAAAGAATATACCTATACCGTCAGAGACTATGCACAATATTTAATTGATCATGTTGATTTGTATCAGGATGCCTATCCCTTTGCTGTGGCTATGCTGAATTATGGTGCCTGCTCACAGAAGTATTTTAATAAGGCGGTGGATGAGCTGGCAAATAAGTATTTAAATGATGATGAGTTGGAAATACCGGATCGATTTGAGGGTTATATTGATAATTTTGTTGCAAATAAGGCTGAAAATAAAGTGCTTGGACAATTTGCCGGACTTAGTATGGTGTTAAAATCGGAAACTACATTGAATATCTTCTATGAACCAAAGGAAGGAATCGATGTGTCAAAGCTGAATTTTATCGTAGACGGAAAAGAGATCACACCGGTGAAACGAGGTCAGTATTATATTCTGTCTCTGGAAAACATCAAGGCAAATGAGTTAGGAAATTCAAAAAAGTTTACCGTAACTGATGGTACGAACACATTGAGTGGAGATTACTGTGCGATGATGTACTGTTATCAGGTATTACAAGCTCAGGAGGGGACTTATGAGGATGCTCTGGTGACACTGGTGAAAGCATTTTCCAATTATGCATATACCGCAAAGTCTGTATGCCGATCCAATTAGTAAGAGAATGATCAAGGTAACCGGATGGCAAGAGTACATGGACATGAACACAGAATTTATTTGAAAATGAAAGGAGTATCAGATTATGAAAGAGAGATATGAAACACCGGAGATGGAGATTGTAGAGTTTGAAGCAGAGGATATTATTACAACAAGTGGTGATCCAGAGACCCCTTTTGTGCCGTTTTCAGGAAATTGATAAAGGCTGTGGGGGTCGTGCAGAAAGCGAGAAAGAGATGAAAAGCAGAAAAAAGATAATTACAGTATCAGGAATCTGCATCGTTGTGTTGGCAGTTGTGATTGGAGCTGCAGAACTGTCCCGGAAAGCCGGTCAAAGAACGGCAAGTAACAACACTGCGTCGGGACAGACAACGGCTGGTGATAACGGTGAGAATGGCGATCTGCCGATGATGCCGATTGCAAGCGGCGACTTAGAGGAGGATGGTGCGGCGGCACAGCAGAGAGAGAAAAGTTCTGCAGAGAAATCTGCACCGGAGGACGCTTCGGATATGGAAGATCAGAAAGGCAATGCGCAATCAGACGATCAAAGCAGCATTGTTGCAAAGGACGGTAAAGCAAAGCAGGATCAGAGTTCGCCTGCGGCAAACATCCAAAAGCCGTCGAAGCCTCAGGGAGACAATCCTAAGGACGATGCGAAGCAGAATGCGGGAACCGGAAACGATCAGGCAGGTTCCAACAACTCAGGCAGCTCCGGTAAGACGGATGCCAAGTCCAACAATAATACTTCTGATGGAAAGAAGAACGATAAATCGGATGATCAGGATTCTGGCGGGAAGAATGATAAATCGGATAATAAAGATTCCAATCAGAAAAGTCCGGATACGATAGAATTACCGTTTATTCCAGCAAAATAATAACAGTAACGATACAGGAGGGCGGGAAATCCTGCCTTTCTGTTATATTGCGGCATTTGAAAAATCCATTTTAGAGAACATTGCGGACACGTATATTTACAGTCGGAATGGGATATATTTCGAAGCATTGAATACAGAAAGGATACATGATGACTGAACACAGATCATTTACGATACAATATGATATGCTCTATCTGCTTAGCTGTGGAGTGAACAAAATAAAGCCGCAACAAAACATTTTGGAGCAATATAAATCCGATGACCGGAAGCTGATACAGCTGTACTGGTTTAGTAAGCAACATTTTGTGGATGCACTCACCGGTACTGTTTTAAAGCAGGCGAGGGTTACATTGCCCGACCCATGGGAGAAGGATATGGCAAAGGCGGTTCGCAAGGTGATCCTGTTTGATGCGGAACGAGCACGGATCCTTTCTTTTATGGAGCAGAGGGGAATCTGGTATCTGCCGCTCAAAGGCATTATTCTGAAGGAATTTTACCCATCCGTCGGGATGCGGCAGATGTCTGACAATGACATATTATTTGACGAAGCCTTTGCGGAGCAGGTCCGGGAGTATATGGTTTCTCGTGGCTATGAGGTGATTTCGTTTGGGGAAGGTAATCATGATGTTTATGAAAAAGCACCGGTCTATAATTTTGAACTGCACCGTGCACTGTACGGGGCTGCGCATGACAATAACTGGGAGCAGTATTACCGTGACGTAAAGGAACGGCTGATCCGGGAGGAGGGCAGCTCCTATAGATACCATATGAAGCCGGAGGACTTTTATATTTATATTATGTGTCACGGCTATAAGCATTATCAGGGCAGCGGAACCGGTATACGGACGCTGTTGGATTTCTATGTGTATTTAGAGAGCCTGCATAGTGAAATGGATTTTGCATATATCGAGAAGGAATGTGAAACACTTGGTATGTCAGAGTTTGAAAAGAGAAATCGGGCGTTGTGCCGGAAGGTATTTGGAGACAATGCATTTGCGGAGCTGCCGGCAGAGGAGAGAGTGCCGGATACAGCAGCACATACAACGAAGGAGATCATAACAAAGGCGCTGTCGCAGGAGGAGTTAGACATGCTGCAATATTATATGACCTCCGGTGTGTATGGTACCTTTGACCGCCGCATTGAAAATAATGTGAAAAAGTACAGTAAAAACGGCGGTTCGTCAAAGCTTCGTTATGTGATAAAACGTATTTTTCCGGGCATGGAGACATATCAGTATTATCCGTTTTTTTACAAGCATAAATGGCTTTTGCCGGTATGCTGGCTGTATCGTCTGCTTCGCGTTGTTTTCCAGAGGGAGCGCAGAGAGCGGATTCTGCGGGAAGCAGATGCGGTCAGGAAAGTGAAAGTGTGAAAAAAGCTTGACAAAAGGAGAGGACAGATTGTTATGATTTTGGACATGGGTAAAAAGAGCCTGCAGATATTTCGGTCTGTGGCTGCCGCATTGGTAATCGGAGTGATCGTTGGTGTGATCGATGCGGTATTTGGTCGGGGACTGTTAGCGATTACTGACTTTCGGACAGAGCATTTTAAGTATCTGATCCCGTTTCTGCCGGTGGCAGGTCTTTTGATCGTCTGGCTGTACCGGAGCTTCAGTGAATTGAGTCAGAAGGGAATGACACTTATCCTGGAAACGGGACAGGGAAGGAGAGATGACATTCCGCTTCTTCTGGCACCATTGGTGTTAGTCACAACCTGGATCACGCATCTGTTCGGAGGCAGTGCCGGCAGAGAGGGCGTGGCGGTGCAGATCGGTGCTGTTGTTTCGTACCGGGTAGAGCAGAAGTTTCATCTCTGTGACAATGAGAAAAAGATGCTGATCATCGGTATGGCGGCAGGCTTTGGAGGTTTGTTTCAGACACCGCTCGCAGCAGCGTTTTTTGCGGTTGAGGTGATCACGGCAGGGTGGATGGAGTATGAGTCATTAGGATGTGCACTGCTTTCTGCGTATACGGCATCCTTGACATCGCATTTTCTGGGGCTGGAGAAGTTTGCCGTGCCGGTTAAGGAAAATCTGAAGCTGACGGATATGCGTGTTGTTTTGTTTGTGTTGGTGCTTGGTATTGTTTTTGGTCTGACCGGGCGACTGTTTGCGTCGCTGCTTAAATGGGCGAAGGAGAAGATGACGAAAACCTTTACCAATCCATACATACGGATCGGACTTATATCGATCCTGCTTGTGATTTTGCTGGTACTGCTTCATATGGGGCGCTATAGCGGTCTTGGCACGAATCTGATCGATGCAGCGTTTCATAGTGGAACGATTCATTCCTATGACTGGATCGTGAAGCTTATTCTGACAGTTTTGACGCTTTGCATCGGATTTCAGGGCGGCGAGGTTACGCCGTTATTTTCGATGGGAGCATCCCTTGGCATCGTTCTCGGAAGCCTGCTTGGACTTCCGGAAGTGGTCTGTGCCGCACTGGGATATGCGGCAGTCTTTGGTGGAGCAACCAATACACTGATCGCACCGATGTTGATTGGAATGGAAATATTTGGCGTGCAGAATGCACTGGCATTTGTGATCGTCTGCAGTGTGGCTTATATTGTAAATGGAAATCGTTCCATTTACACGGCACAGCAGCTTGCCGGGAAGACAAGAAGAAACGTGTGTCCATAAAATGGGACAGATAAAATGGAGGTATGTATGACAACAAGAGAAGATGCACTGGAGTACGGACTTTCCCTTCCGGGAACGTATCAGGATGCTCCGTTTCGGGACGATAACTGGCAGCTTGTCCGGGTGAAGGGCAGTAAGAAAGCATTTCTCTGGACCTATGAGAGAGAGGGGCTGCTGAATCTGAATGTCAAGGCAGACCCGGAGTGGCGCGATTTCTGGCGCAGCGCTTATGAAGCGGTGATCCCGGGATGGCATCAGAATAAGGAACACTGGAATACGATCATTCTGGATGGAAGCATTCCGGAAAAGGACATTCGCCGGATGATCAAGGAAAGCTATGATCTGGTGACGGACAGCCCGTCAAAGCGGATCTATGAAGCGGTGAAGCGGATTCCGAAGGGAAAGGTGGCAAGCTACAGTCAGGTGGCGGCGATGGCGGGCAATCCGCGAATGGGCCGTGCTGTTGGCAATGCACTTCATCATAACCCGGATCCGGAGAATATTCCGTGCTACCGGGTTGTCAATGCAAAGGGTGAATTATCCGGTGCTTTTGCATTCGGTGGAGCCGACGAGCAGGAGAGACGTCTCGCTGCGGACCAAATCCCAGTTATCAATGGAAAAGTCGATCTGGAAAAGTACGGATATTATGAGAAATAAAAGATATTGTGGACTACTTCACTCGTAATGAAGGGGTTGCCGATGCCCTTTAATAAGGAACCAAGACTTTCCATATCTTAAAATGGTGTATGCCCATAATATTTCTTATGTCCGCTTATTTAGAAATCATATTTTGCCTGCCAATATATTAAAAATCTGTGAGTTATGATTAAAAAATTGTCTTGTCACTTACGTATTTCGAAAAACCTAATTGCTTTGCTGCTTTGATCCTCGATA
>OGHW01001577.1_pt1 | contig 17607 bp, 28 predicted proteins | sample 1571641 | NCBI WGS metagenome assembly OGHW01 (sample SAMEA2582066, study PRJEB24529) | metagenome | biome: Human gut stool | place: China | collected 2011 | reverse complement strand
ACGCCAGCGCCGGACCGGCAACTTCAAAGACGACAGTATCGGCATCGTAGACTTTCCATTCCCCTGAGAAGGTCGAAATATCCGTGGTGCCGAAATCACCAGACCAGGAGGTGGTGTTAAAGTAGCCCATGATATAAGTGCCCGCGTCTTCACCAGTGAAGTCGAAGCGGACCCAGACCGTCGGCTGACGGCCAGCCTGCACTTCATCGAAAATATATTTCGAGATGGTGATGGCGCCGACTTCCGTCGTCTTGTCCTTCTTGCGGAATTCACCTTCTCCGGAGATGGTGAAGTCCATATTGTTGACCAGGTTCTCAACCAGACCTTTCGTATCGTCAGCCTCAGAGGTGACGGTATTCATGGAGTAGTCAAAGCCCTTGGTGGTCATGGCGCCGAGTCGCTTCCATTCGGAAAGCGCTGGTACCGTATCAGCACAGCCAAAAGCCATGCGGAGCACGGCCACCTTACCAATCAGCTTGCCGGTGTCATTAGCGCAGCCTTGCATGTATGCCTCTCAATTAAAAAAGGCCGCCATATGGCAGCCTGATGGGTGATTCTGACGATTATTCGCCGTATGTGCAGGAGACGAGTAGCCGGGTTACTAATCGGCCCTCTTCGGTGGGGATCGGCGCCGGGACATTACCGACAAGCCGCAGCGCGCCAACGCAATCATCGGCGCCGGACTGCGCGCTGATATACTCGACAATGGCGTTTACCGCGGCGTCAGCAGCATCGGGATTGGCCTTCGAGGAGATCACATCAACCATCACATACCAGTCGCCGCCGAGGTCAAAGGTGATATCGGTACCGCCGGAAGGCCTGAACACGATGAACTGATCGGTATCTTTCCCGGTGTCGCGCCATTGCCGCCACTGGACCTTAAACCCCGCGGCAAGCCCCTCATCCACAAAGAGGTCTTTAAGGCGCATATACATCGGAGGGGTCATTGTGCCTCTCCACATGGAAAGACTTCTACGCGTCCCTTTAAAGTGCGCTCGTAGAGATCACCTTTACGGCGCTTATGGGGTCTGAATGGCCTTGGATGATACCGAACAATTCCGCGCTGGATATCAGCAAAAAATACCCCGTCGATTTGGTTGCCATTCACAAATACTTTGCGAGGGCCGAGGCCATCTCCGGCAAAATGGATAGTGCGATTCATAACGACAACTCCTTCTTCACCACCGCGTCAATCTGGCTGCGGGTATCTTCGAAGCCCTTCGTTAAGAACTCCTTGCGGGCCGTTGCTCGCGTGAATTTCTGTTTCACTGCCGGGTCGTGAACATACACCGCATAGTTGGCGGAGTAACCGACGCGCCCGGTTACCCTGGTGCCGTTAGCCATGATTTCGCGGAACTGGCTGTTGATGAGCGTCGACGTATCGATCGGAGTGTAAAGCGCGGCCTGCGCGCTACCGATAAGCATCGCAGACTGAATTGCTCGCACGACTTTACGCCCCTGGACGTCTTTGATGATGCGATCGAGGTTGGCCTTGGCCTGGCGGATGCCGCGAACTTTAACGCCCATAATCAGACTCCCGTAATCAGTGCGAAATCGTCCGCCAGTCGCTCGAACGTATCTGCGAACTGGACGATCTGCCGAATCTCATCGGCCTCATCCGGCGGAGCCGCATCGGTCGACGCGCCAATCAGGATGTAATCTCCCTCCCGCGCCGTTGCGTACTCGGTCCATATCGTGTTTTTAACCACGATCTCCCGGCCAAGGTCACCGATTTTTGCAGAGAGACCACCCTGGTAGTCGCAGAGGATAGCGATCGGCGCTTCCCACCCGTACGGCTGACCTCCACCGTCGGTATCACTACCGTCAGCATCGCGTATACGCCGCCAGATTGTCGCCGTCGCGGTGTATGACCAATTAGCAACCGAAGACATCAGTCATCCCTCCATCGCAACACAACGGCGCCTGTGGCGCGTATGCGGTCGCAGTTAATGAACCACTCACCGTCGCTTTTCACGTACGCCGTCGTTTGTTGGCCGGTATCGGTGATCACCCACACCCGGGTAAACGTCCGAGGCAGCCGTTGCTGAACTGAAATCCAGGCCATCACTTACTCCCGCACATGCAACCGCCTCGACCTATCCAGATCCCAGCGAATGCCGGCGAGGCGGTAGGGTCTGCAGGAATCAGAGCGCTGGCGCATCCGTATTTATCCAGACTGCGCAGCAGGTTTACGGATGCCTTCCATCTGTCTGAGAATGACTGATAACGGAATGAGCGGGATGCTCCGCTTGGCGCCGTCTGGCTGGAAATGTATTTATCCCCACTCCCGAGCCCCATCAGCGCTAGGAGGTAGAGCTGAATAAGCAAGGCTGTCGATGTCGGGTAATGTGCATCAAGGCAGTCCTGAATGCTGTTCGCCTCATCAACGAACGCCTGGAGTACAAAGTCAGGGATGGTAATCCCCTGACCTTCCAGATACTCCTTCGCTTGGTCGAGAGTTACCATTATCGGCTCCGTGAGAATGAAGCCCTGTTTTCACAGGGCATAAAAAAACCGCCTTAGCGGCGGCTGTTATTCAGCAGGGAAAAGCTTTTCAAGTTCGCCATCCGGCAACAGCTCACCAAGCTTTTCAGCCCCCAGGTTTCCTTTAAACTCGATGCCTAATTCCGTCAGGCGGGCCTGAATAATCTCTTTTCGAGATTTTGTATCAGTGCCTGCTTCTGGTGTTGCCGGAGAGAGTTCCCCACCTGCTTCGCCGCGCATGAGACGAACGTTTGACTTCAGGGCCGGATGAAGATTTTCAAGTTCAACAACCTGCCCCAGCGCTACGCCATTCCACGGGCGCACCACTTCGTATTTAGCCATGCTGTTTCCTTACGCCAGGTTCGCGCCATAGACAACGCCAGACAGGCCCTGATTGTCTGCAGTGATTTGCAGACCTTCAGCAGACATGATCTGGAAGTTGTAGTTAACGTTTGGCAGCGGGCGAGGTAGTGCAATAACGCCCTGAGCCATACCAACAAGCGGAGAAATCACATCGCGACGGCGGACGTAAGCAATGAACTCATTACCGGACAGAGCGAACGTTGGGCGGATTTCTTTAACTGGCGCGAACGGCAGAACCGCCTGCAGAACATTGCCACTAATCACACCGTTCACTACGTACGGTTTTGCCAAGTTAGCCCAGATCTCATCAGATACCCACATTACGTCATAGGAAGAAACCTTGTTGGCACGTGCCGTTGTTCCGAAAGCGCCCTTTCCGAAGAACTCAATGATCTGCTCAGTAGTGGCGGTAGTCAGATCGATGTTTACGCCACCTGCGCCAGAGCCAAGGTTAATTTTCTTGGTGTTGCGGTGGTTTTTCATACCCTGGGCAGGATAACCCTGCACCTGAATATTGGCATCACCTGAAAGGTAATAAGCAACACGGCGCTTGTTTACTTTTTTGAGTTTCGCCATTTGCGAGTCGAGCACCAGATCTACACCAACCGAATTAAGACCTGCTGCGTGACGCCAGTTAACCCCATAGCCGGCGGTAAACACCGGAATAGGGTCGCCATCACTAGCGTAGTCAGTGTGATCGAAGGAGAACGGAGCCTGACCGTCGATGCTCACAGAAACATCATCAGCAATATCGCCTACTACGTTATATAACTTCGCCGTCTTGCCAACTGAAAGTACGGTCTGGACGCCCATCAGGTCATTGATGATTTCCATACCATCTTCCTGATCTCGCAGTTGCAGGATCTGATTATCAATTTCAGCCCAGAATTCACGAGCGAAACCACCGACAGCGTTACATGCCAACATCTCTGGCGTCATGTGTGCGCGGTTGACAGCAATCATAGCGTCATGTTGCGCGTTCCACATGTTGCGGTTAGCCCACAACTCATTCCAGTGAGCGCCAAGGCGAGCATTAGTCGCCAGTGTCTCTTTAGAAAAGTACATATACGTTTGTCCTTTTGTTACGCGCCAGCTGCGGCGACAGTGCCAACGCGCATGCGCACGCGAATAAAATCGGTAGTGCTGGCCGCGATGGTGTATTCATCCTGGCTGTAGCCGATCACTGAATCGGTGTCGGAGGTGGCAAGGGTGAACTGACCAGCCGTCCCAAGTTTGATAGGGCTGTCTTTCTTATACGCACCAGGCAGGCAGCGTAACGCCAGCTCACGTCCCTCTTCGACATAGTTGCCGACCGCAGAATCACCAGCAGGAATCGCTTCGGTGATAGTCAGTCCCTGGTGGTAGCCGACATCGATAATGTACAGGCGGCCAGTTAGTGCGGTTGCCTGAGCAAATTCATCAGAGGAGTTGATGGTGGCCGCGGTGCCTGGAAGAAGATCGGCAGCCGTGGTGCGGGTTTCGGTCTTGTAAAGAGACAGACCGTCGATATTAACGCGACGATAACGTGCCATTATTCCGGCTCCTTATTTAAAGTATTCAGATGCGGCAGGCGCGCCCGTTTCTTTAGGCTGCTGAGCATTGTTGGTTCCCAACGGAGCGGCTTCACCGATAGTTTTAAACATCGCATCCAGCGCTTCTCCAGACAGCGCATTGGCGACGATATCGCCGTGGACTTTCGCAACCGCTTCACGCTTGTTTTTTTCTTCAGCGCGGGAGTTGGCGGTCAGGGTTTCTGCCAGTTTCTGCTGATTGGCCTGCAGCGCATCAACCTTTTCTACAAGAGGCTTAATAGCCGCATCGGTATTAGTCGCAACAGCCTGGCCGATCATGCTGCCGATTTGTTCCAGTTCTTCTTTGGTTAAAGGCATGTCGCCCTCCGTTTTGTGGTTTGGTGCAGGCTGTTCCTGCGGTGTGAATAAAGCTTTGAGTTTGTTAGTGACGACAGCCACCCACGACTCCTGTCGTGCAACTGCGGTACCGGTATCGTCGAAGGTGATAATCCCGCCTTCTGACTTGTAGCCAAACACCTCAGCATTGCCGCCGTTACGGATGATTACCGCTTGCGAGTCAGTGAAGTCAGTCACCCAGGCGTATTCGTCCTGGCCGGCCGCAAACTTAGCTTTGGCAGCTCTATCGAGGCGCTGCTCGCGCTCCCGGTAAGATTCTCCTATCAGCGCGCCAGAATTGGCCTTTAACGGCTTCGCCATGTCAGCGTTAACCATCAGGCCAACACCTTGCTCTGGGGTGGCCGCTCCGACCTCATGCAGGAGAATCGCGTCATGGTCCATGCTGTGGATTTTTGCCACCCAATCAGCGCCTGTTGCGCGCTGCTGCTCATTTGGTTCAAGTTGGTCGAGGAATGCCGCCACACTGGTGTGAATGGGTGGGACGTCTTCACCGCGCTCGATAGCCGCGACGCGCTCAAGTAATTCTTTACCGCCTTCCGACTCGCCAGCGCGTGCCACATCGACCCACTTTTCGAGATAGATACGGTTACCGGACTTCTTAACATTGCGGTTCCACGCACCGATATGGCCGGCATTGATACCCTCCGGTGAGAAGGCAGATACAAACTGACCGTTAACCTGCGGATGTCCCAGCGGCGCCAGGGTGCCTTCAAGCCCCTGATAATGGGCGTCGATTTCTTCCTGCGTGTACAGACCGCCATTCATGACGACATTGGCCGGCAGCGTGTAACTCGGCAGCACCAGATGTTCACGACCGTTGTATGTTTCGCGCCGGATAGACTGGCTGTTCACCCTGGTGGTGATATTGACCTGCATAGGCATAGTTATTTCTCCGCCCAGGCGTAACCGCGCGCCTGCATCGTTTTGTATTCCTGTTTAAGTTTGGTGATGGTGTCCGGATAAATCGGCTTGCCCTCTTCATCGACTAACACTGACTGCTGAGTACACTTGCAGTTAATGCTGTTGGCATCCTTGCTGTACCAGTCTCGCACCTCTTCATTGGTGTAGAGGTGTGCGTGACGCACGGCGTGGGTATGCCTGGTTGTCGGCGACAGTGCAGAGATGTGAACCAGTAAAGTTTTCAGGCCGTATAGGTCGTTGGCCTCCTGATCTTCATCCCACTTAGCCCGGCGTAGCGCGGTAGTGACTTCAGTGCGGGCTATACGGTTCGCCCGGCGCTTCTCGATGCCGGTCTGATCTGTGAGGTTGCGGGCAATATCACGGGGATTAAGCCCGCGCCCTACGCCATCAGTCAGCACTCGCGCCATATCGCGCTTAACGTCAGCAGTAAGCCCCTTCATTTCCTCAAACACACGGGCATGCACCAACGCCATTCGTTGCTGGTACGGGTTGCTTGCAAGGATGGATGCCATGGACTCACGTCCGGCGGCGTACACCGGCGACTGCTGGCTGAGGTTGTAGAATGACTGTCCTGTGCCTTTCTCTGACGCCAAATCGACATACTCATAAAACCACAGGTCGTACTCGTTACCATCCAGAAGCACCTGATCAACCAGATAACTGGCATCATTCAGGATGATGGAGAGTAGCGTTGGGTTTAGCTGGTATTCGTATCTGGCGTTTACTGCGAGAGAGGAAGGTATTTTGTAGAGTCCTGCTTTGTACGCTTTGCCAATCTTATTCATCCGCCTGGCGAAGTCTTTCATCGCCCGGCGTTCCAGCGCATCAGCTCCGGTCGGGTCCTGATAGTTACGCGGTAGAATCGGTGGCTTCGTCTTCTTCGTTGCCATCCTCTTCTCCTAACGGTATTTCACCATCGTTTTCATAACCAGCGGCGGTCCGGATCTCTTCGCGACTGAATGCCGGTTCTTCACCGCTTCCCATCATGGCCTGGTTTATCTCGCCCATAGTCTTAGCGTTGGTGAGCTTCTCGGTACCGGTCTGCTCGTTCAGGTCATCCCATACAACCGCTTTCTGACTGACGGCGTCGATGATTTGCAGGTCAATAAGCTTGTCGCAGAAGTCCTCTATCTCGAATGACAGATCTCCACGGCGTGACTGGCAACGCGAGTTGAAATATTTCTGGTCTTCAGTGCTGGAACGCTCGGCCTGTTGGTTGCCCACTAAAATGCGCGTGGGGATATCCACCCCGGCAGCGGCAGTCTGAAGGTTTACGTTGTATGTTGCCGTCGGGTCTGCTACCGAAGTCACCAGAGGGGTAACTGATGCGCCCTGTGTCGTCATCAGTACATCATTGCCACTATTAATCTCACCCGCGACTTCGTTGAACTTGTCCTGCAACTCAGTGACAGTGACGCCGTAAAGCGAGGCAAGATTGTTGAAGTCGATTTCCTTTTCGAAATTGACGTTGAGTTGCCGCGCAGCGTTCTTCAGGAATGACTCACCCGATCCGCCCTCTACTTTCTCCAGACTCACAAATGCGTTATATGCTGGCTCAAGGAACCCAATTGCATCGTCTGAGTAGTCGCCCAGGATGAAAACACGATCGGGGTGGATATTGACGCGGCGGCTTGAACCATTCGGTAACCGTTCGGCGTACTGCCACATCTTCGGCTGGCCGTATGTCTTCGAGTTCAGGCCGGTATCCCACTCGCTCACCGTGAGCGATCCGGCCCACGCCACGGATATTTTCTGAAGTCCTCGGCCTTTGGTTACAGGAAGGTTCCAGTCCTTTTCGTCGCGGACATGAAGGAGGATGCCTGCATATCGACCAACAAGACGACGGCGATCTGCCTCTGCGAATGAGCGCCAGAACCGATTGGTGAATACCTGCTTTGACTTGCTCTCCCAAGCGGTTTCGTCTTCGCTCTCATCGGCATCATCACCCTCGATGATTTCCGGGTTTGTCTGCCAGCACTTGCCCACCAGTTTCTCAACAGCGCCGTGAGCGATACCACCGCGCCGATACAGCGAGTAGAGGTTTTCGTAGCTGACCTGCTCAGGGAAGCCATACTCGCACCATGCTGAATGGCGCTTATTGTCCAGCCCCATCGTTGGTGCCATCAGCCCCATACGGGCGCGCGCCATCCGCGCATCGTTCAACGCATGGTTGACGGAGAGAGTTAATTTGTCAGTCATGGTTTGTCCGTTCGTGGGATTTAGGCAATAAAAAAGGCCGCCGTAGCGACCTTTTCGTGAACTTTGAATTTACTGTGTATTAAGCAAGTAATCGGAAATATTTTCAGCTAACTGCCCGTATTTCTGAGCAGTAGGTATGAGAGTGCCATCCGCTAACGTTGAGACTTTTTTGCTTAAAATATAATCCCTCACGTATTGCTCGTGGATCAATACACCTGGATTTTCCGCAATAACTTTTTTTAACGCCAGATAGAAGAGTTTTTCTTCATCGGGATGAAGGGTGTACCAGGTGCTACGATCAAGCCATGAATCAAAATGATGAAGACCAGAGATCATATCGTTATCCTTTTCCAGTGATGAAGAATACCAATATAACTCGTGGATTTTTATGTTCAAGCTATCGGCCTTGTAGGCGTTTTGGAATCATCATGCCCATTGGCTGCGCGCCTCCGAGCTCAGTAAGTGCGTATACCATCGCGTCGAGACGGTCAGGCGACCTCTTGGCAGTTGCTGGCACATACTCCATCAGCTGATTTTCCAGCGTGTAAAGGTTGCCATGGTGTGCCACACGCCCCTGTTCGTAGAGCGCCGATATCGGCTCCGCGCGCGCATACTTTCCTTTACTGGCATGCACACGAATGATGCGCCCCTTAAACCCGGCATTACGCAGCGTCTCTTCCGCCATATCGCCGCCCTGGTTGGTCTCGATGACGATCGCATCGGCGCCGTGTTCCTCATATGCCCACATAGCCTTTTTGGCCCAGCCTGCAGGGGAGTATTTTCCACTGTAATCGCCGTCAACGGTGTACTGCTTCTTATCACCCGCACCGTATGCACTAGCAACCACGATTCCCGACTCGTCGCTTTCGTCGCTGTTGGTTGCCTGCGGGTCAATCGCAACGACAGTGCGTACCTTGTCGTGATGAATTTGCAGATCACGTGCTGCGCTGATCATCACCTCTGTCCACAGCGCGCCCTCAGCATTAAACCGTCGAGGCTTCTGCATATACTGGGCTTCGGCAGTGCGCCGGTGAGAAAACAGCGATACGCGGTGCGATTCGTTATGTTTGAAAGGCCAGAGCCAGCCATCAGGCAGGCCGTGGTCAATCGGTATAGCGTGTGTGTTTTCTGGGTACTGCGCAGCGTATGGCTGACTATTGTCGATAATCACCGGCAGATTCAGGTGATGCCATTTCTCACCACTCCCGCCACGCAACAGATAGCCGCTCAGGTCGTGGTAGTGGATTCGCTGCATGATGACAATCATCGGCGTCGTCTCGATCGCCAGTCGTGATTTAATTGTCTCGTTGAAACGGTTGTTGACTCCGTCTCGGACGATCTCAGAGTAAGCGTCATCCGGCTTAACTGGGTCATCGATAATCAGCGCGCCCTGCCAGCCTGGCTCCATATGTCCTGCGCGGAACCCGGTAACCTGCCCTGCCGCTGAAGATGCATAAACGCCGCCGCCGTGCTCAGTCCACCACATAGCCTTGCTGTCTGCGTCATCGCGCAGCGCCATAGGCCACATGGACTGGTACGCCTGCGACTTAATCATGCCGCGGGCCGTCGAGGAGTTCAGGAGCGCCAGGTTGTGCGAATAGGACAGGTGCATGAAGCGGGCGCGGCAATTTAGCGCCAGGCCGCGCCCCATCATATTGATGGTTGCAAGTTCCGTTTTCGTGTAACCAGGAGGGACGTTGATGATCAGGCGCTGAATCTCACCGTCAATGACGCGGTCCAGTGTTTTCTGAATCACCTTGTGGTGAGGCGCAACTATCATCTTGCCGCCGGTGCGCTGCTTGAAGAAATAGCGAGCGTAGTAAAGCCCGTCCTCCTCACATTCCACCTTTCTGGCAAACGCCTTTTGCTCAGCAGTCGTCATCCTCCATCATCTCCTGCCGTGCGGACTTGTATTCCTCTTTGCTCATGGTGATCGTCTGAATGGCGCCACCATTTGGGCCGGAATGTTCAAACTTGTGCTTATTGGTGTAGGCGTCACCCATTTCTTTGGCGGCCTGCTCGATAAGCTGCGAGGTCATGCCGTAGTTCTTCATCTTTTCAGCATTGGTCGCCATTCGGTCGAGAACGCGCAACCGATACGCTTTATTTGCGATCGGGATGTCGGCGATCTCATTCTGGAATCGTTTACGAGTAGCGTTGAACAGGTCAATCCACTTCTGGCTCAACTTGGCCGCCATTGCGTTGCCGGGCGTATATTGCGACACCTGCTGCCGTGAGACATCGATGCCATATTCAGCCTTTACAAGCTCAATGACTTTTGTCGGGCTTTCGAAACAGGCCAGCGACTGAACGATGAAGGCTTTAACCTCTGTCGATAATGCTGCCATCGGTTACCTCCATGACAATCCTAATAAAGCCTATGCCAGTTTCAGCATGCACGTCCCACACGCCCTGGCAACATCGATATGAGCAACCTCCGCCGGCCTGTTCGCCGCATCCACCATTTCCTGCACGTCTTTGCTGGCGCCGTAACGCCGGACCACTCCAACGAATTCCTCGACGTCATGGCCGCGAAGTTTGAGCACCGGCATTCCGGTCTCTTTGTTGAACTTCGGCGCGCCATAGTCATCGGTAGCCTGGGCGATGTGGTAAAGCTCATGCTCAACCAGTGCGCAGAACTCCAGATCGTTGCATTGCTCGCAGTAGTCGGCAGCCAGGGTGATGATGAATTTCGGAATACGACCGAACCATTCATGCATCTGCTGCTCCATGCGGGACTTCTGCCAGCCGCCAGCGCGCATCATTACCTGCTCACACTGGCCCAGCACAATGCGTCCACTTTTGGCGAATGCGCCAGAGGCCCAGATAAACGCGATATCACCGTCAGCGAGTGCATTAACGAGGTGTTCGTGGTCAGGGTTATAGAGCCGACCTTCTTCAGAGAGGATGCGCTGGTTAACCCATTCGCCGATTTCTGTGGCCGGGATCAACCGGGTGTAAGGCAGCCAGTTTTCGCCAGTAAAGTTGACGGGAGGGAATGGTCTGCGTTCAGAGATTTCACTCATTAAGACACCCTTATGGTCGATCACAACTAAGCGACTGAGCACCTAATTAGCATCAATACCCATACCTTCGTTGCGCTTCGTTTTGATTTCAGCGATTCTGTTTTAGGGTGAGCTTGAGGCTGAGACTTGGAAACGATGCGGTTCGCGATCTTAACATTACACCCCGCCAGAATGGCCGTTTTCGTGGAATTTAAATCAATGAGGCACTCGCGACAGAGCATTTCGTGTTTATCGCTGAGAGCCACTTTAAATCTAATTAAAGACTGAGGTATTTATGAAAGAATCTTTTACATTTTTGGCTGCTGCTTACTGTTCTAGTGAGTTCTCATTGGCAGAGCAACGTTGCCTTGCCGTTCCGAAAAACCCACACACAGAGCGCGTTGCTGAACGCTCAAAAATTCTGGCAAGCGATCTAGCCTGCTTCCTTGAAGAAAACGGGTATCAGATTATTATGTATGCGCCTAATGAGCCAGGCAAAGAACCAGCGTTCTTATTATATAGACACCAACCTTTATTCCTTCGTGGTGATGCATATTTCGCCATGAGCGGCAATGGAGGGCTCTTCATTGCCCCTGAAAATTTCGAAAATGATCTAACCTCGGTTATTGAGCCAAACAAAGATGGTGTTCGCCTTATGGCAGGAAAATTCGATAATGACTATGGATTTGAAGATCTTCTTAAACAAGTCAATATGGCAAAGAAATATATTCTTGAAAACAGATTAGAATAAGCTATCCAACTTAGTTTTAGCACTGCGTGCGGATGTAGCCCTGCTACTGGCTGATGGCCCGGTAGTAGGCCTGCCAGCGGTACTTATCCAACCGCAGTTGTCGCAGACATTGAGCGGTTTCGACGTCCGATTGCAGGTCTTCGTCGGTATCCTTCCCTGCATCACTTGCTTTGCACGGAGGGCTCATCAAATCCGGGGATGGCGTTGGCAGCGTCGATAGCTCGCTGGCGCAGCTGCACAGCATCATCGTCAAACCGGCACACAGTACGATTCGGAGACTGGACATATTTCACCACGTCGCGGGTTATGGTTCGGTAGATGACCTTGCCCTCTTCTGTAGCGGCAGCGGCCTTTTGCTCAACTGGCTGGATAGTCTTTTCGGCTTTCTCTTTTTTCTTCGCCGCCAGGGCATTGATATGGTCAGCGTGAGAATTCCAGCCAGAACGCCATGCGAAAACACAGCAAAGCAGCAGGATAACCACTGCGCTGATAATGGCGGTTAATCGGCTCATTTATGGCCCCACTCGCAGACTTCACGCTCAATCTCGCGCCTGGTGATCAGTCCCTTCCACTGCTTGCCACCGGCATACGTCCAGCGCTGCAGTTCCTTGCACGCGCCCGGCACATCTCCAGCATTCAGTTTCTTCAGCAGCGTGGAACTGGCGAAAGCTCCAGAGCCAACGTTATAAGTGAATGAGTAAAGCGCGGCGCGGGTAGGTTCAGGAATGCGGACTTTGATGAGTGGGTCAATAGCGTTTGCCACCTTTCGCAGATCTGCTTTCAGCAGGCTGTCGCATTCCCTGTCGGTGTAACGATGGCCGCGGCGAATATCGGCGCCAGTGTGACCATCACAAACAGTCCAGACGCCGACAACATCCTGATAGGCGTAATAACGCCTTCCTTCCAGGCCATCGGCATTACCAAGCAAGACAGAAGCAATGGCGATCGCGCCCGAACCGCCGGCGATCGCACCAATCAGCTTATTCCTCAGCGTCGGGTTCATCTCGGCTCCTGCTACGTCGGTTGTCTTCGCGAATCTTGAAATACAAATTCGTCAGATACGTAAGTACGGCGATGACAATGCCCACCAGTACGCCGATGGCATTCCACTGCTCGGGGCTATAGGCATTTAGCATGCCGTTAAGGATGCTCCCGGCTGAAGCGCCATAGGCAGCACCAGTGGTTATCTTTTCCATGCGATACATACTCTCACCTCGCGTTGTTAGCGGGTGCTGTGCGTGTTTGAAAGGGTCAGGCCCGTCGGGCTGGTTTTAACAACGAAGCGTGTCGATGATGATTCCCGCGAGGCCTGATAATAAAAAAGCTACGCTTAGGCGGGATTAATTGAATGAAAAACAATCAATAAATAATCAGATTCTGAAAATTGTTGCTGGCGTACTTAAAGCACAAAAGAATCATAAAACCATGGACAGTTTATGGAATTATTAGCCTCCCAAATTTCAGGAGGTATTATGAGTAACCAATCTATCGAGTTATGCCCAGCATGCAGTTCAAAGCTAAACCAGGAAGCAAGCAGTGGAGATTACGTTATTCTCAGTTGTCCTAAGCATGGTGAATTCTACGTTTCAGGGACTGTTATCGCGATGCTCCAAAAAGGAAACAAGGCAGTGCTGGATAATATTCCAGAACTGGTGGAAAAACGTGCAGGAAAGGGGTTCGATGGAATGATTACATCCTATTTTTTCCCTAGCAACTAACTTAGTAATGAAAGAGCCCCGCACGGTGGCGAGGCTCTCAATTTGGTCGACAATCGAAGCTATGGCGATGATATCAGATTCACGTGAAATATATGCCTTTCAGTTCGGCTTTGCAAGACTTACATCTAAATTTGTCGCCTTTTGTTGTGAACGTGTTCGCGTTACCGATATGAGAGCGTCGCTGTCAAGCTTCACAAAACTGCTGCGCATCGCTAGCCAATGAGGGAGGTAGGTTTCTGTCCACGTGGACTTTGCTACACCAACCAGCTCCGCCAGCGACTGGTATTCATACGTCTCCCGACCTGCCAGCTCGGCTTTGACGTCCTGCGCTGCCAGCCAGAAAAGTTGACGAAGGCGATCAATTGTCTTCTTTGCAATGCGCACACCGACCAGTTTCTCGCTGAATTGCTCCCATGCCCAATGGGTGATCGTCTCCTGATGCTCCCAGCGGATATTCTCGCTGTAGTTCCACAGCAGCCACGCTTTCTGGTGGTCTTCCAGCGACAGCAGAGCCCGGCGCCAGCTTGCCGTCGAATACTCAACGGGCAGAACGAGGGCGATTGATGAACCTTTCGCGCGGGACTGCTGCCCGGGAATTGGTGGGCTGGATGGGTTTACCATGCGGCCGGTTACCGGGTCGGCTACTTTCTTCCTTCCCCGGCTGCGCGCCGTAGCGGTAAATTGCGCGTTCTCTGCAAAGGCTACCAGTTGCCCTTTCGTCGCACCGCTAAGATCAGCGGTGGCCACTATCAGCTGCTGGCGAACAAATTCAAGGTATTGAGCTGTCATGCTGTCTCTCCCAGGGTCTGATAGATGCGGACAAAGTTTCTCAGTATGCGGTAGTCAACCAGTACGGTTCCGCGGCTACGCAGGAGGCGGAGCTTTTGCCAGCGTTCACGGATGCGTTCGATAACGTCACGGCTCATGCGGCCTCCCGCTGTTTCAGTGCTTTGAGCTTGGCGCGGTACTCATCGCGGATACGAATAAAGTCTTCCCGGCGGTAGTTGGTCATTTCGTGGGGTCCGTTAAGCCAGTCGACATACTCCTGTCCGTAACGAGCTACCAGGCCAGCTTCGTATTGCTGAGCAACCGTCGACTCTTTGGCGGTGTACTTACCGGCCCCGGCATTGCACGATTTGCACTGTTTATGAGCGTTGCGCTCTTCAAAACGCAACTCAGGGTAAGCGCCGACCGTTTTGAAGTGGCCGCAGTCCCACTGGCCGCCATGCAGATCAGGCGGGTTGGTCTCTCCGCAACTGATGCATGGCAAACCAGCATCACGTGCGCGGATGTAGGAGTTGAATGCCTGCTGAGCCTGGGCTTTGTAGTAACCGTTAGGTCTGAGCTCAGCCAATCTTGCTTTACGGCGCTGGCGCCCCTCCCTCTCGGATTCGCGCTGGCGCTTCACCGCCCTGGCCTTCGCCGCTTCCCTGGCTTTTGCTGTCTGTTTTTTGCCGATCGCGCTGGCGCATTCAAAACTGCATACCACCTGCTCTTCCCGGGTAGGATGAAACCATTCACGGCAGTGGGCGCATTTCCGACGTGCAGGTTTACGCATGTGGCCTCCTTGCTCTCAGGCGGAGCCACTTCTTATCGACCAGGCGAGCTGTGTAGTCTTTCAGGGTCGGGATATCTGAGGGCTTAATTTCGACCTTGCGCTTGCGGCGCGCAGGCACGCGGAAGATGCCGCGTTCCATTACTTTGGCGAGAAGGCTGCTCATCAGGCCTCCTGCTTTTGCTGCAGTTGCTGATATTCGCAACCATGTGGAATGGTGAGAGCCAGACCAAACTGAGCGCACCAGGCCTCTACTTTGGTCAGGAAGATGTGCATTTCGCCGGTATCAAGATCGGAGGTATGCCGGGGCTCCCGGGTTGTAGTTTTCTCACCGGTGATGAAGTCGGTGTAGGTCACCTCTTCGCAGCCGAGATAGGTCTTTTTGAGGTTGCGCTTAACCCACTCAGGAGTTGCGTCGGTTCGTCCTGAGTTAATCAGGTATTCGCTGATTTCCGCGTACCACATGTGACTAAGTGCGTTCTGGCTCAGGCTGCGCTTTTCGCGCCACTCTTTGACCTGCAGGCGCAGACATTTCCCGTCAGAGAGCTGCTCCTTAAGAATCTTGCCTATAGCGCTGAAGTTGCCGCTGTGCAGCTTGATGCCGCATTGAGGGATGTTCACGCTTCACCTCCGCAGAGGCTAAACGCTGAATGCAGAAAATCGCCGGTGGCTTTCGCCATCGGTGACAGGAATTGCTGTAAGGTTTTGTGCGCCATGTGTCCCCACTTGGCGCCGGAAGTAAGTCGTCAGTTGCTCAGGCTGACGTACTAATTATGACTGGTTCTTAACTAGATTGCAAAATGAGTATAAGTCATAAACTCTTGCTTTAGTCATTGTGCTGGACCATTCCGAACTAACACCATTTGCTGGTGTGAGAGGCTAGGTGTGTTAAACGGCAATTATGAAAAAGCCAAACAATGGATTAAGTTGGCTTGTATGTATGAGATAAATAAATTTGGTTGAATGCGGCACGCATTAGTCATCTGCACGAGAGCACAGATAGTTTGAAAGGAAGCTGTTAGCCACTCCCATCACTCTTGCTTGGTCCTCATCATTAAGATACGGTGACTTGTTTCCATGTAAAGCATTATTTCGTAGGCGAAACACTATACGAAGTATAGCTTCAACCTTTTGGTTGGAGGTAGGGTTTGTCATTTGTAGAAGAGATAAAATTCTTCTCTCATTAACTCCCATAGATTGATGGTTTCTTCTATTCGCCAACTTTTGGAGACGATGCAATCCCTCAGGCTCCATTACATATCTGGTTTTAAAATCATTAAACCAAGGTGATGGATCGATATTAGTGTTTCTAATAAAATCATCAGCGTAATCACAAACCTTACTGTTTTCAGCATTTCCTTTCCAAAACTTTTGTTCAGCAAAAGCATACGCGAAACTCAGTTTACAAAACTCGTTAATAACACACTGAGGTAAACGCATAGAACTTCCTAAAAAGTTCCGAAGTTCTTCAGAGTCAATCATTTCACTCTCCTTAAAAAAATATAATTAATAATATAACAAACTTATCTAACATTGCGCCTAAGCACCTAGCACATCGCATCTTTTTGCACCATCAAAAACGACAATACTGGTAACATCTTCAAAACAGCATTAAAAGCCATAAATATTTATCAGCCTAGTGGATACCACTCTTTAATTTCATTCCAACCATTGAATAACACTACGTTATTCATCGCCTTTAAACTTTGCCAATATATATCGCAAGAAAAATGCAATAGATGTCATGTATTAATTACTATTCTTTATTAGGGGGGGCGGATTATTCATTATCCATCTCATTACCTCCTCAAGATGAAAAGAAAATCCAACAACTGCAATTATACTTAAAAAAACAGCCAAATATATGAGTAGTTTTTTTGCTTTAACATAAGACTCCTCCCCTCTCTTTACTACTTTCCACTCGGCACTCAAGATTAGTGAAGAGTTAAAATAAATATCTTTAGCTAGTTTATCCGCAAGTGTCAAATCCTGTGTATTATTAAGGCTATCAAGTAAATCATTGAGAATATTTTCAGGTATTTTTCTTCGACTGACATCCGAGTTCAATCTTAACTTTATTCTCCCCTTATATCTCTCCATTTCATTTATTGCATCTAGCAAGATTTGATCATACCACTGCGCTTTATCTCTGTAGGCTTTAACCAACGACTCACTTTCAATTTTTGTTTGAGCACTCTCAATATGAATTTTATAAAGAGCATTGTTAAAGGCCCATTTTTTATATGCCTCTATCAAATATGAAATCTCTTCTCTAAATTCATTTATCCATGCCTGCCTGAATTCTGAAACCTTATTTTCCTTCGTAATTATCATTCCAATAAAAGCTATAAAACCCGCTATCATTGCAGCAATTATAGGGCCCCATGGATTCACTTTACATTCTCCATTAGCATGCGCACTAACGATAAGCATACCTTTAAAAGGTCTATAATGCTATACTATTATAGCATCAAGACACTATTCAACTAATATTATAGACTTAGAAGAGTTCGCCTTAGTTATATCCGCTTTTTAGGCACCTTTGCATTCACTATGACAGTAATTTCTTCCGGGATTTCCTGCACCTCAATGCGCTCTTCGGTAGTCATTTTCAGGCTTGTCAGTCCAGCGAAAAAAATGCTGACGATGTGGTCCGCGGTTACAAACACTGGCTCGTAGACTG
>OGHW01001550.1_pt1 | contig 17991 bp, 18 predicted proteins | sample 1571641 | NCBI WGS metagenome assembly OGHW01 (sample SAMEA2582066, study PRJEB24529) | metagenome | biome: Human gut stool | place: China | collected 2011 | reverse complement strand
ATACTGCAGCCGTTCGAGATGTCAAAACTGGTTTAACGTGGACGATTCGTAAGCGTGAATTAGGGTTAAAAGAAACTGGAAAACTCCACAAACATCACGGTCATTTTGATTATCGGAAAACCAAGCGTCAATGGAAAGGTAAGCAAGAACAATTAATCAATACAATTAGAAGTTTATAAGGAGTGGTATTAATGTACAAATCAAGACCAATAACTCAAGTGGTTCATGAAAATATTAACTACATTCTAAACAAAGAGAAACTAACCAAAGAATCTTTATATAAAGAAGTTGGACATCAGAAAATTATTTACAATTCGGATGCAAACACATCTATTCAGAAATTAGAAGAGATAGCTAAATTTCTAGGTACAAATATTCCAGATTTAGTAACTGACTGGAAAAATGGTTCTTATCCAGACGAACATGAAGAATACGATCGTGGTTACAAAGATGGTAGGAAAGATGTATTAAAGGAATTATATGATAAGGAAGTTAATAAAATCGGATAAAAATTTTGTCAATAAATAATATTGATAGAAAAAATTAATAGATTAACGTGATCGGTAATAGATCAAATCAAACACAAATGATTCTAGTTAATCGTTGAATATAATTTTAAATCACAACGAAATAACATAAATAAAAAATTTTACGTATTTCAAAAATTGTGAAGATTTTGTGAACTTGAAAAATAATCTGTTACATCTGTTACACTTTACTTAAAATATTTTATTTATCAGTTGTTGTAAAATGCAATGAACTTTATAAATCAACATGTAACAGGTTGTAACGAGTTGTAACAGATAAAAAAGGTCATCTGTTACAGCTGTATCCCTTGTGGCTCAAGGGGTTTGGCGATTTTGTAACAGATGTAACGAGTTTGAGTCGCCCTATATTATATATTTTTTATTATATATAATATAATAGTATTAAATAATTAATATATTCCATTTCTATTTTTAAAAAATATATAAGAAGTTCATTTTATCTGTTACATCTGTTACACTTCAAAAATAGGGCTTACAAACGTTGGTATAATAAGGTTTTAAGTGTAACAGATCGAAAAAGTTAATCTGTTACAATCTGTTACATCTGTTACAAAGATAAAAAAATTTTAAGTGAGGTTTAATTTGAATGAGTATAGACAATGAATTTAAGCATAATAAAGCTTATTTAATGCGATATCGAAAAATACATACGAAGATAGATAGATTGAAAGACAAATTAAATAGACTCAACGAACGTTATGATTTAAAGGGTGTATCTTATTCATCTGAACCTTCTAGCTCAGTTAAAAAAACCTTAGATGACGTTTTAGCTCAAAAGGAATATCTTGAAAATAAAATTGATGAAATGGTAAGTGAATCAATTGATATTAGAAATGAGATTGCAGAAAAGTTATTAGACTTAGATAATCAATTAGAAGCTACAGTCTTAGATTTTTATTTTTTAGAACGATATAGTTTGAATGATATTGCTGATGAATTGTCTTATTCAGATAGACAGATAGAACGATTATATGTTGACGGTATAATGTCGGTTGAATGTCGGTAGCGTGTCAGTGTTATGTCGGTTGAATGTCAGGTCAATGTCGGTAAGATGTCGGTGACAAGTCGGTATATCCATGCTATGATGTGTATGATGATAATTGTCTAGAAGAAATCATCCGACCTTTTATTAATTAGTACATGAGATATTGTTTATATCTATTAACTTTAATTTTTATTTGTTTATTTTAAGACTAGAGTTCTTGAAGTATTTGATGTTACTTCTTAAGTTCTCTAGCTTTTTTGTTTGGAAAGGATAGTGATTGACTTGGCTCAAAGAGTTGTGCTGATGGACGAAAGAGAATTCGATGAAGTGATGAAAGGATTAGATGCATTACCATTTGAAGTTACTCATACAACAGCAAGCAATGGGAAGTATGTTAATGCTTTGATTACTGTATCTAAATCTAAGGTAGAAGAGTCCTTGAAAGCTATGGATTACAATCAATTAAAAGGTAAAGATATTAATTACCATGCTACAGTTAAGTGGGTAGATTAACATGTATGAAGATAAGTACATCAAGTTCTATCATAGCAAGGCTTGGAAGTTAGCACGTAAGCAAGCACTGACTAGAGATCACTATCTATGTCAAGAGTGTTTGAGGCAAGGAATAGTTAGAACAGCTAATACAGTTCATCATATCGTTCCTATTAAAGATGATTTTAATAAACGATTAAAATTAGAAAATCTAGAAACTATCTGCTTGGAACATCACAACCAAGAACATAGAGAAAAACCTAGTGGAGATAAAGACAAATACAAAAAACTGAAAGAAAAGAAACGTGAAGTATTTGTGTTTAAAGCAAATCCAGACTTTAAATTATAGTCCCCCCTAGGTCAGAAAAACGCTAGAAACGTTATTAAATCAACGGTGATGACTTTCGTTTACGATAAATTCGTTTTTCAATCAAAAAAGTAATTCAAAATCTGGAAGAAAGGAGTTAATTTTTATGCCACAAGCAGCCAAAAGTGCAATGATGCACCTATATGAAGGAAACCCTAACAACTTAACAAAAAAAGAAATTTATAAACGAAAAAAGAACGAAGAAAAACTAAAAATTTCATCTAATAATTTAAAAGCTCCATCTTGGCTAGAACCTGGAGCAAAAAAGAATTTCAAACGGATTGTAGAGTTGATGAAACCAACTGGAATATTATCTGATGTAGACGTGGATATTCTAGCTGTTTATTGTGATACCTATTATGATTATTTGTCCTATAAACGTAAGATTAGAAAGACAGGCAACATGATTGACGGTAGGGTTAATCCTTTAATTCGTGAAAAGAGAAATGCGTCAGCAGCATTAACTAAATATGCTAACATGCTTGGATTAACTCCTTCTGCTAGAGCGTCGTTAGCAATTCACTTAGATGAAGAAAGTGATGATGACGATGACTTCTAAAATTTTACAATATAAACAAACTCAGTTGGAAAAATGGTGGAATGATTACAGAGCGTCAATGTTGGGTTGGGCTTATCTGGATAAACCATCTCCAGTAGTTTTAACAACATATTACGCTAAAATGGTTGTTGAAGGTGATATTCCAGCTAGTAAAAATGTTATTTTAGCGTGCAAACGTCACTTGAGAGATTTGGAACGACAAGGCGACGAAGATTTTCCTTGGGTATTCGATGAAGAAAAAGCACATAGACCTATTAGGTTTATTGAGAAAAAATGTAAACCGTCAAAGTCAGTCAATGCTCAATTGATTTTACAACCCTGGCAACATTTTATTGTTGGTTCAATGTTTGGTTGGGTACATCGTGATACAGGTCTAAGACGATTCCGTGAAGGAGTTGTTTTTGTTGGTCGTAAAAATGGTAAAACAACATTAGAGTCTGGCTTAGCTGATTATATGGCAGGGTTTGACGGAGAACGTGGCGCTAATATTTATTTTTTGGCAAATGCTCAATCTCAAGCTAGAAAATTATACGATGAATCTAAAGCAATGATTGAAGCTAGCCCTTATTTAGATAAACGATTTGTTACAACACGTTCTGAAATAAGATTTCCAAAAACAAATTCTACAATCGTTCCTATGTCTACTGAAAAGAACAACAAAGACGGAGAAAATGTTCACTTTGCCGTATTTGATGAAATTCATGAATATAAAGATTATTTCTTAATTTCAGCAATGAAGCAAGCCAGGGGTGCTAGATTACAACCATTAATCATGTATATTTCAACTGCTGGATATGTTTTAGATGGTCCTTTAATGGACTTTATAGACAACGGAAAAGAAGCTTTATCAGATTATGACGCTCATATCGACGAAAGAACATTCTATTACTTGGCTAGTTTAGATAAAGTTGAAGAAAGTGATGATCCTGAACTATGGATTAAAGCTAATCCTAATCTTTGCTTAATGGATACAGTAAACTTGATATCTGACTACATTAAGGATAAAAGAACTCCTGCTGAATATGCTACTTGGCTGACAAAACAGTTTAATATTTTTAGTTCTACTGATGAATTATCATTTGTAACAATTGAAACTATTAATAAAAACAAACGTATAATTGATGAAGATACATTGTTAGGACGTTCATGTATAGGTGGATATGACTTATCAGAAACACAAGACTTTACTGCTACTGGTTTAGAATTTAAGTTAGATGACGGTTCAATTTTTTGGAAAATGCAATCATTTGTACCAGAAGAAAGGGTCAGAATTGATAAGAATCCTGAACGCTTGAAAGAGTGGGAAAAAGCTGGATATTTAACAATTGTTCCTGGAGAATACGTTAATTATGAATATGTTTATAATTGGTTTGTTGAGCAAGCTAAAAAATATAAAATTCAACAAATTAATTATGACCCTAACAAAGCGTTGTTTTTAAATCAAGCATTACAACAGCACGGCTTTAATACTAAAGTTGTTAAACAGGGCTTTATTACTTTAGGTGGACCAATGCAGAATATAAAAGAATTGTTGCTAGACGGTAAGGTAGTAACTAATAATAATTTGATGTTTAGATGGTACTTGAATAATGTCAAGTTGGTAACAGATAGAAATAATAACTGGATGCCAACTAAACAATCACGTAATCGTAAAATTGACGGTTTTGCAGCATTATTAAATGCTCATGAATCGTTATGGGAAAACCTAAACGTCAAAGAAAAGAAAGCTAGAATAAAATTTGTCAGTCTAAGATAAGGAGGTGATGACTTGGGGTTTTGGAATAGAATAAAGAGTTTAGTTACTGGAAATAAAAAAGCTAGTGGACCAGTTAGTTTGAAAACAGGTAATCCTTTCCCAATTAGTTTATCTGGTTCAACATTACAAACTAACGAGACGGTATTTTCAGTAATTACTCAGTTATCTAATGCAATGGCTAGTATGCCACTAAAACTATATAAGAACTATGAAGAAGTTACAGACAGTGATTTAGCGATGGAAATAAAATACCATCCTAATCCGTCCATGACTTCTTTTTCTTTTATCCAAAAGTTAGAAACAGACCGTAATGAATACGGTAATGCTTATGTGTTGATTGAAAGGGATGAATACTGGCAACCAGTTAATTTATATCCAGTATCTCCAACTTGTGTGACAGTTATGCAAAACCAAGATGATAATTCAATTTGGTATAAGATAACAGGTAGTAATGAAAATATACTTGTCTCAGAGGCCAATATTTTACATTTAAAGCACATTTCAGGGTCAACAAGGTTATTAGGTATAAGCCCACTAGACGTGCTTAAAAATGCCTTAGATTTCGATTTAGCGGTACAGAAATTCAGTTTATCTGAAATGTCTAAGGTGGATAGTTTTAAGGTTACTTACGGTTCAAATGTTGATGATGAGAGTAGAAAAGATGTTATTGATAATTTTAGAGCTTTCATTAGAGACAACGGTGGTGTTTTGTTTGAAGAACCTGGCGTTGAAATCAGTCAACTACCTAGAGAATTCTTATCTGGTGATTTAATTAATACTGAAAAGATAACTGATACAAGAATAGCTAACGCTTTTAATGTTCCTTTAGCATTTTTAAATCAATCTACTGTTACTAATAACGAAGATTTGATGAGTCAATTTGTACAAAGAACATTAATTCCAATTGCTAGACAATATGAACAAGAATTAACTAATAAATTATTAACAGAAGAACAAAGAAAAGCTGGAATGTATTTTAAATTCAATGTTAATAGTTTGTTGCGTGGTAATGTTCAAGCACGTACAGCATATTATCAAGCATTAAGACGTTCTGGTATCTTAACAACTAATGATATTAGAGCGTTGGAAGATTTGCCACTATCTAAAGACGAGTTTGCAGATAAATTATTCGTATCTGGTGACTTATATCCTTTAGATATGGACCCAGCACAACGAAAGGGGGTGAGTTCAAATGGTAATGGAACCAAAACTGAAGAAACCAATCAAGTATTGGGAAATGAGCAAAACTCAAGATAACGTTGGCGAAATTGCAATTTATGGAGAAATTATTTCTGACAAATGGTATGACGAAGAAGTTTCTGCCACGTCGTTTAAAGATGATTTAGATGATTTAGGCGATGTAAAGACTATTAATTTACATATTAATTCGCCTGGTGGAAGTGTATTTGAAGGAATAGCAATTCACAATATGCTGAAAATGCACAAAGCAAACGTCAATGTTTATATTGATGGTTTAGCAGCATCAATTGCAAGTGTCATTGCTATGAGTGGTGACACTATTTTTATGCCTGAAAACTCAATGCTAATGATTCATAATCCGTGGGCGGTTGCAATGGGTAATTCAAAAGAATTACGAAAACAAGCAGATGATTTAGACCGTATTGCTCAAGCAAGTGTTAAAACTTATTTATCTAAATCAAACGGGAAGATTGATGAAGAAACATTAGTCAAATTGCTAGATGAAGAAACATGGTTATCAGCTCAAGAAGCTGTTGATTATGGTTTAGCTGATGAAGTTTTGGAATCAAATAAAGCAGTTGCTAGTTTACCAGGCGAGTTTTTAGAACGTTATAAACACGTTCCAAATCAATTAATTAAACAATCTGCTCCAGGTAATTCGATTAACCGAGAGCGACTAATTGTCAAAGCAAAAGAAAAAATTGATTATGTGAATAATACATTAGGAGGAGTTACATTATGACAGTTACACTTTATGAAAAGAAACAAAATTTAGGAACTTTAGGTTCACAATTAAAGAAAGTTAATGAAGAAATTGCAATGAAAGCAGGAGATCCGACAGTTGCTGATAAGGATTTAATGCAATTACAAGAACAATCAGAATCTTTAGAGAAACGTTATAACATGTTAAAAGAACAAGTAGGGCGTGAAGAAGCTGAACAACGTGCTAAATTCACAAAAACAAAAACACCTACTATGACAGCAGAAGAAAAATTAATTCATGCTAAGGCTGAATTTTACCGTGGCCAAAAGTTATCTTCTGACTACAAGCAAGTATTAGGTGATGACGACTCAACAACTCATGGTTCTAAATTGTTACCAGTAACAATTGCAAATGACATCATTGCTGAACCAACTGACACTAATCCATTACGTGATGACGAATTGGTAACGGCAGTGACGAATTTGGAACGTCCACGTATTGATGTGACAATTGATGATGACTCATTTGTAAACGACCAAGAAGTAGCTAAGGAAATTGGATTAAAAGGCGATACAGTTAAGTTTGGACGTAATAAGACAAAACTTAAAGTAGCTATTTCTGAAGCAATCTTGAATGGTACTGATACAAACTTAGTAGAACATGTAAATGCTCAATTACAAGCTGGTTTGGCACGTAAAGAAAAGAAAGTGGCTTTTGCTGAAACAGCAAAACCTGGTGAAGAAGAAATGAGTTTCTACTCAACTCAAAACAACATTAAGAAAGTATCTGGTTCAACTTTATTTGACGCTATTACACAAGCTGCAGGAGATATTGCAGATGAATTTCAATCCGATATTAAAGTTTATATGACACGACCAGATTACTTGAAGATGATTAAAGAATTATCTAACGGTGCCGTATCGTTGTTTGGTAAGGCTCCTGAAGAAATCTTGGGTTACCCAGTTCGTTTTACTGAATTGGCAAAAAAACCAGTTGTTGGTAACTTTAAATATGCTCAACTAAATTACGAAATTTCTTCTGCCTTGTACGAACAATGGAAAGATTACGACAAGGGTGTAAACAACTTTCAACTAACAGCATGGTTTGATCACAAGATTTTACTAGCTAGTGCATTCCGTATTGCTGATGTAGCGTCAAAATAGTTCCCCCACAAGGTTCAGGCAATGGATCAGTTGACAGTGGTTCAATTGTTGGACCTGATAGTGGGGTTGCCAAATTTGACCCTAGTGGAGATGTAAAACCAACTGATGCTAATACAGTAACTGAAATCAAAGCATATTTAGATGCTCATAGTATTAGTTACTCATCCAACGCCGCTAAAGCTGATTTATTAAAATTAGTTGGTTAGGTGGTGTAGATGATGGACTTGGACCAATTTAAACGAGCAATAGCGATTGATAGTAATGTATTTGATGATGTTCTAACGCTATGTTTGAACGCTGCTGAATCTAAAGTACAAAATTCTATTGGTACTAAGTATCTAGATTTCTATGCTGATAACTATTTATATGATTTAGCAGTTATTCAATTAGCAGACCATTATTTTAAAACTCGTTCTGCTACAACTCAGAAAGGCGAAGTTCCTATTTTGTATGGTGTTAATGAGATAATTCTACAATTAAAGCCTAAATATCGAATTTATGCTCAAAAACAAGAAATGAGTGATGAAAATGATAGCTGAAACTGGAGATTTAACAGAAATCATTAAGATTGTACGTCCAAGAGTTCCGAAAGTTGATGAATATGGTGATGAAATAGCAACAGAAGATGAAATAATTTATCCAATGTTGTTTGCGATGCTGAGAAGCAAAAATGCTAATGACGTTGAAAAAAACTTATCCACGTTATCAACATCAGCACAATTTGTAATCAGACATAGATTCCAAAACGAGCCTAAAATTACAACTGATATGGAGTTAATCCATAACAATGAACGTTACAAGATTAATAATTTCAACATTGACACTCAATATAAGATGTGGGACGTAATTATTTGCCAAAAATCGTTGGAATAGGTGGTGTTTTAATGAGTTTTTCGATTGATGATAATATCACTTCTGAATTGCAAAAATTAGGAAATAAAGCAAAAAGAATTAGTAACAAAGCCGTTAGAGAATCTGCTCCTATATTTGCTGAAGAACTAAAAGCACAAACACCTTATGAAAATGTTTCTGATAGATCGTGGAAAGCTCAAAGACAAATGGATAAGAAAACTGGCAAGAAAACAACTTTCAAGCATATGAAAGATGATATTCAAGTCAGTGGGGTAGACCAGTATGGACACGTCAATGTTGGGTTCGGAGAAGATACCTACTGGCGTGTCCATTTTGTTGAATTAGGGACTGTTAATCAGAAAGCTAATCCATTTATTGAAAGAGCGATAGATTCTTCAAAAGAAGAATATGAAAGTAAGATTTCCAGCGTGATTAGGAGTGAATTAGGTCTATGAGAATTAGCGCTATTGATGTAGGAAATATCATAAAGACTTTAGATGAATTTGATAATACAAATACGTTTATTATGCGTGAAATTCCACAAACGATTTTAGAAAGTAAGAAGTTACCCTTTGCTCAAATTACTTTCTTAGGCAATAGTCCCTTTGATTATGCTAGTAACTTTAAACGTGGAGAATTATCTGAAAGTCAGATAGATATTTACGTAAAAGACAATAAAACAGGCGAAAAATTAACAAATTTAGTAGAGAAAGCACTAAAAAACAACGATTTTGAAGTGTATTTTACTGATTTTAGCACAAATTATGAGTATGATTTTCAAGTTTTGCATTTGCGTGTAAGACGATATCAAATAATAAAGTGAGGTTATAAATTATGGCAGATAATAAATTTGCAATTGGTACGGTTGGTTTCAATCGTATTTTGTTCGGTATCATGGACGACAAAGAACAAGTAACAAAAGTAGTTGCTATTGATGGTAATTCTGGTGGTGCTGTAGAACTTAAAACAAGTGGCTTTCAAGGTCAATCTAACACTGTTTATGGCTCAAACATTGCTTATTATGTATCTGATGCTGGTACAGGTACTGGTAAAGTTGAAATTACAGCCGTTGAATTACCTAGTGATGTAGCAACAGAAGTATTAGGCGATAAGTTAGACAATGGGATTTTAGAAACTTACTCAACAGTAACACAACCATATTGTGCTGTTATTGCTGAAGCAGAAGACCTACAAGGCAAAAAAATGTGGATTGGTATTGCTAAAGCTAAGTTTGCTACAGTTGACGCTGATGATTTGAAGACATCAGAAGATAAAGGTAAAACACCTAACAATGTAGCAATTTCTGGTTCTGCAATCACTAGACGTTCAGATAAATTAGTTAAAGCTAAGGGTTCCGAAACATCTGGAGCTACATTTGAAACTTTTGTAGCTAAGATGTTCCCTGGATTTAAAGCTGTTAATACTATTACAGAAAATGCAGTAACAAATCCAGTATTATCTCCTGATGGAGGTAGTCACTAATGATTTCAATTAAACTATATGATCCAGAAACAGATAAGGTAAATTACTATGAACAACGTAAGATCAACTTTGGAAAAATTAAAAAAATTCTTGATTTTAACAAAGACATTGAAGAGAAATCAGCACGCTTACGTATTTTAGAAGATAAATTAACTAATGGTGTCGTTTTGACAAAATCAGAAGAAAAAAAATTTGTTTCTTTATCTGGAGAAAATGAAGTTGGCATGTTAGAGCCAATGATTGATATTGTAGTTGATTTATTTAACAATCCTAATGTTACTAAAGAAGCTATTTATAATGGCTTAGATTTACAAGATGGTGTTGAAACATTACGAAATATCATGAGCAATGCGATGGGTGGAGTTAATAAAGACAACTCAAAAAAATAACATCGTCCGAAGCACTTGAAACTTTAGATGATATAACTAAACAATTGTTAGAAAATGGTATTCCATTCCAAGATATTGAAGATATGGATAGTGAAGCATTTTTTAAATATTTAGAACGTCAATCTGAAAGTAATAATAAATTGAGTGCTGAGGAATTCTACAATCAATTTTAGAGAGGAGGAGTACATATGGCAGTAGGACGTCCTATTGGTTCAATGGTGGTTTCTTTAGGTTTGGAAGCTGCTAAGTTTACAGATGGCTTAAAGTCGATTCAAAATCAATTTAGATTAGCTAAGTCTGAAATGCGTGCTAACATTGCTGAATTATCTTCAACTGGTACAGCTTATGAAAAAGCTAGTGCGAAAGTTGATAGTTTGACTAAAGTAATGGACGTTAATCAACGTAAAATTGATTCATTAAGAGAAACTTACCAAAATCAAGTTAGAACTCAAGGCGAATATTCTAATGCTGCAATGCGTACCGCTTCTAAAATTAACGATGCTGTCAGAGTTCAAGAAAACTATAGACGTCAATTAAATGACGCTAAAGTTGCGATGAATGAAGCTAAAAGAGGAACTGATACTTATAAAGATTCCTTAGAAACATTGCAAAAAACAACCACCGCTAGCATTACTGGCTTACAAGCACAAGGTAAAACTAATGAAGCTAATTTAGTTAAATATCGTAGTTTGAAAGAAGAGATTCAGCAATATAATCGTATTCTTGATGATGAAAAAGCTAAATTAAAAGAATTAGTTAATGTTAAAGGCGCTGACGCTAGAGAAACCCAGGAACAAAAAGTAAAAGTTGCTGAGTTGAATGCTAAGATTCAGCAATCACAAGCTAGCTATGACAGCATGAATTCCAAGTATAAGAATATGACTACTGCTCAAGCACAAGCTAAAGATTCAACTCAGAAACTAGCTAACCAATATAAATCTGTAGGTAATAGCGTAAAGGATGCAGGGCAAAAATTAACAGGTTTTTCAACGATTGCTGGTTTAGGTTTAGCTGCAGGCCTAAAAACGTCAATAAGTAGTTTATCTGAGTTCAAAAATACTTTGAATGAAATCAAAAACTTAGCTGTAACTGGTGGAGAAAGTGTAGAAGAAGCTACTAGAAATGTATCAAGAATACAAAAAGACGCTACTCAGTACTCTAACCAATATGGTGTATCTGTTAATAAAATTGGCGATGGATACAAAGAATTGATTAAGCGTGGTTATACTACAAACCAAGCTTTAGGTGCTATGAAATCAGAACTTCAAGCATCAGTCGCTAGTGGCGATGATTTCAACGACGTTGTTAATGTTTCATCACAAGTTTTAGAAGCTTTTGGTATGAAAGTTAATAGCACTTCTGGAATGCTAAAAAATACTAAAACAGTAACCAATGAACTGGCTTATGCAGCTGATTTAACGTCAACTGGATTTACTGATATTGGTGTTGGTATGTCTTATGTTGGCTCAACTGCTAAAACAGCCAAAATTGAATTGTCTGAAACTGCCAGTGCTATGGGTATTCTATCTAACAATGGTTTGGAAGCTGATAAAGCTGGTACTGGACTAAGACAAGTTATTAATAATTTAGTTACTGGTGTTAAAGACATTGATTCTAAAAATTCAGTTCTTGGGAAACTAGGATTGAAAAAGAAAGATTTGGTAGACGCTCAAGGTAATTTAAAGAGTTTATCTGCAATTTTTGAAGCAATTAACGGTAAGATGAAAGGTAAAGAGTCTCCAGAAAAAGCATCAATATTCAAGAGTTTGTTTGGAACAACAGGACAGCAAGCTGGTATTATTTTATCTCAACATGTTAAAGAACTTGATGAGTTAAACAAGAAAGTTAGAGAAGCTCCTAAAAAAAATTATGTTGGTGCATTGTCTGAAAAGAACTTAAAATCAGCTCAAAACCAGATGAAGATATTTAAACAATCTGCTGCTAACATGGGAATGAGTTTATCTGAAGTACTATTACCACCTTTATCTAAGATAGCAGCATCATTGTCTAAATTCTTTCAATGGATAGGCCAATTGCCAAAACCTATTAAATCAACAATAGCTGGTATAACCTTATTGGCTGTTGCTATTGGACCATTATTGGTAGCGGTTGGTTCTATGATTACTGCAATAGGTTCGATTAAAAAATTAATAACTGGATTGTCAATAGCTAAAAAAATAAAAGAAGTTATGAGTGGTTTTAGTGTTGTGGGAATGCTAACTAATCCTATAACAATAGGAATTGCTGCAGTGGTAGCTTTAGGAACTGCTTTTGTTGTTGCATATCAAAAAATAAAACCGTTTAGGGATTTTGTTAATGGAATAGGCACTACTGTAAAAAAAGAGTTTGATAAAGTAAAAAATGTTGTTAAAGATATTTGGACTGTATTAAGTTCAGATAATAAAAGTAAAAATAAAGCTCAAGCTAATATGAACTTGAGTAAAATTTTCTCTCACGATCAATTAGTTGAAATTAATCAATTTGGAGAAAATTTACGTACAACAATTAATGGTATAAAGAAAACAATTAGCGGTGCTAAAACTATTACTAAAGATATCTTTAATTTGTTTACTTCAAACACTGGAGATAAAAAGTCAGCTAAAGCATTTGATAGTTTGAATAATTTACTACCAAAAGGTTCAGCTCAAAAAATAGTTTCAACCGTTAATACTATTAAAATGGCTTTTAATGGACTATTTGCTTTATTCAAAGGAGATAATGCAAGGGGAGAAAACTTATTAAATAGAATTTTCCCCAAATCTGCAGTTACCTATATCTCAACTATTACTAAGATAATCCGTACAGATTTTAATTTAATGAAGTCTGCAATAGTGGGCGTATTTAAATCTATTTGGAGTGTCATTTCACCAATTTTCAATAAGATTGGTGGTGGATTTAAGACTCTAATAAAAGGAATGAGTAGTTATTTCAATAAATACGGTAAAAATATCATGCAAGCATTTGTAAATATTTTTGATTTTATTTTAGTTAAAGTTGTTAGCAAATTTACATTAATTCTAACTGCTATATCTGTTGCAATGAAGAGTATTCAAGTTGTTATATCTGCTGCATTAGATTTAATTAAGAATGTTTTCAGTTCAGTATGGATTAGCATTGAAAATATTCTAAAAAATGTTTTTCAGATAATCGGTGGATTACTTGAAATTTTTGCCGGTATATTTACTGGTAATTGGAAATTACTCTGGCAAGGTATTAAGGACACATTTTTTGGAATAATAAAGACGTTTGTATCAGCTTTTGGTGGTGTCATTAATGCAATTATTGGTATTATCAATACTGGTATTGATGGTGTTGACTGGTTGATAACCAAGTTCGGTGTAAAGAAGATTGGACATATTCCAACAGTTAAGTGGGCTACTGGTACTACAAGATATTATCCTAATGGTTTACCAGAAACGCAGTTAGCAATGGTTAATGACGGTGGGAAACGTGAAGCAATTGTATATCCTAACGGTCAAGTTGGTATGTTCAAAGGAATGAATGTAACGACAATCTTGCCTAAAGGTTCTCACGTTATTAATGGTGATGATACTGAACGTTTAGGATTAGCAAACTATTCAGATATGCACTATTACGCTAAAGGAACTATTAGTTTTGGTTCAATTTGGAATGGTATTAAGTCTGGAGCTAGCAAGTTATGGGATGATGTTTCAGACGGTGTTAAATTAGCTAAAAACATTGTTTCACATCCTATTGAAGCTTTAGAAAGTGCTTTTTCTGGCTCATTAAAGATTGGAAAAAGTGTTCAATTTGCAATAGATACCGCTAAGGGTTTAGGCTCATTCATTATCAAGAACATCAAGAATGGTATTGTTAAGGAAATCAAGAAATGGATAGACTCTAACGAAGATGAAGGAGATTCCAATTCAACAAGTCCTAAACCAACAGGTAGTCATAAGCATTGGATGGAACAAGCTGTTATTCCTAAATCTTGGTATGAAGATTTGAACTGGATTATTAATCATGAATCTGGTTGGAGAGTAAACGCAACTAACCCTGATTCTGGTGCTTATGGTTTACCACAGTCACTACCAGGAAATAAGATGGCTAGTGCTGGTAAAGACTGGAAAACAAATCCAATTACACAATTGAAATGGATGTATTCTTACGTTAAAGGAAGATATGGCAATGCATCTAATGCTAAGCATTTTTGGCAAACTCACAACTGGTACGCTAATGGTGGTTTTGTCACTCAAGAGCAAATTGCTCATATTGCAGAAGGCAACAGACCAGAAGCAATCATTCCATTAACAAATCGTACTAGAGCAATGCAAATTTTAGCTCAAGTTCGAGATAAATATGGTCTATCAGCTGGAAATGTTGTTTTAAGCGGTGGTAAGCAAGATAATACAGACTTATCAAATTTAGAAAGAAAATTTGATACTGTTATCAGTTTATTAGGACAAATCGCAGGTTTAAGTGCTGAACAAGTCAATGCTATTAAAGCAATGAACTTGAATCCTAAATTTGATAAAAACAAGTTCTATCAAGATATGTTTAGAGACCAAACTATTAGTAATTATATGAATATGTGAGGTGATAATTTTTGGAGAAACTTTATTTAAAAATTGGCAATCAAGATGAATTTGATATTTGTGATAAAGTTCAAGGCTTGCATTTCTTAGGTGATGATTCTACACCAGTTACTACTAATCAGTTTTTAGAAATTAGTGGTACAGACGGTAGCCAGTTCCAATACTCGACTATCGGAAAATATCAGATAGTTGCTAACTTCTTCTTAGAGTTCAAATCATGGGAAGATTATAAATTGGCTAAACATCAAATGAACCGTATTTTTTCAACTAAAAAATTAATTAGGATAAGAACTAACGTTGAAAGTGCAATTGTTAGATATGTATATCCTAATTTTCCAGAAATTAAACCTATTTCAGATGGTGCTAATAGTTCTACTTTCTCAGTTAATTTTGACAACCCTAGTGGATATCGTTATTCGATTGATAGAAGTGATGAATTATCCAAGGTTCAATATGGTATGTATTTGTTAGATGATATTTATCCAGAATATCATTTTACTGATAAATCCTTTAGAGTTTATAACCCTAGTGATATACCAATTGACCCTTATCTTGGCAAACACGATTTAAAAATCATCAGTAAGTTTAGTGGCAGTTCTTTAAAAATCACTAATACAACTAATGGAACTAGCTGGAGTTACAATAAATCATCTAATGATAGTGAAACTGTTTTATTAGATGGAATCGTAACAACTGTTAATGGTAACCCAGCAACAGTTAATACAGATTACGGTCATCTTGTGTTAAATACTGGATGGAATGATATTATTGTTAGTGGCACGAATAGCAACGATATCACGTTCAGTTTTCCATTTATTTATATCTGATGTTTCAAGGTAAGATTTTAGTTCAAGGAGTTAATCGTGCTGAAAAAGAACCCTTGAATTTATTTGACCCTAAGTCTCTACAAATTCAGTGGGAAGTAAATCAGACTTGGAGCTTACAATTAACTGCATATAATGACGGAAGTTTAGCTTATCAAATGTTGGAAAGCGAAGCTTCTATTTTTTTGGATAATCAAGAATATATTATTAAACAAGTTGCTGATGACTCATCTAGTGGATTAGATAGTGTTCAAGTAACAGCCACTCACGTTTATTTTGAAGTTCAAAAAATTAGAAAATATAAGGATTACATTGACCCGATAGACAAGGATAAGCAAACGGATGTTAAAGTTCTAAAAACTGATTCTACTAAATCTGATGATAGCGATAATACTAAAACAGACACAAACGAGAAAACAGAAGGTAATACAACAACTAAAATAACAACTAAAACCACTGATGAAACACAGCAGGATAATCAAAATCAAGTAACTTATTCAATTCAAGATGTGTTAGACCATTGGTTGAAAGATAATAATCTTGGTTTTACCTATGAAGTGATTGGTAGTTTTGAGAAAAAAGAATTAGAAGAACTAAAAGACGGAACTGGGGCTGATATGTTATCTAAGATTTCTGATACTTGGAATAATGCAATTATATATCCAGATAATCGAAAAATTATGGTATATTCAGCAGATAAGTTTAACCTAAATCGTGGTAATAGAATAGATTACTTGAATAATGCAAGTGAGATTAAATTTGGTACTGATTCAACATCATTAACTAATATGGTCTATTGTATTGGTGGCAAATATTCTGTTGAAACCACTACAGAAACGACTACTACCACAACAACTACTACAACAAGCGGTGGTTGGGGTTGGCCTTTTCCTAGTGTGGGAGAAGGAACTTTTATGCAAGCTCAAAGATTTGGTAACGATGGTGGATATCGTCAGAATGGTTTTCATGATGGCTTAGATTTTGGTTCTGTGGATCATCCAGGACGTGAAGTTCATGCTATTCATGGTGGAAAAGTTACAATCAAGTCCTACATGGGTGGCTTAAGAAATTATGTTGTTGTACATTCTGATGATGGCTACAACATAGTTTATCAGGAAGCATTTTCAAGTCCTAGTAATATCATAGTCAATGTAGGAGATACGGTTAAAGTCGGTGATGTTATTGGTTATCGTGATACAAGTCATTTACATGTTGGAGTAACCAAGGCAGATTTCAACGTTGCTGTTGGCAAGTCGTTTACCAACGATGGTACTTGGCTAGACCCACTAGAATTAATTAAAAACGGTCCTAGTGATACTGATACTGAAACATCATCAGAAACTAATTCAAACTCAAATACACAAGAATACTATTATTTTGCACCGTTTATGTATCGTGATGAAGAATCTATCAAGAAATATGGCGAGCATCCAGCAGAGCCAATTGAAGATGGTAGATTCAAGGATAAGAATGCAATGATTGAGTACGTTAAAACGAAACTACAACCAGAACCGTCATTGTCTATTGATGTAACAACTACTACTGATATCAAACCAATAGCAGGAGATGTTATTCATGTCATGATTAAATCACAAGATATATCAACGAATTTTACTTTGACTGGTTTCACTTGGTATCCGTATTCGTATCCAGTTGATAATCCAACATCAATTACATTAAACTCTAACGTTCAAAATATTCTTGATTATCAAAACTCAAGGCAAAGACAATTTCGTAAAGCTATGAATAATCTTAAAGTTGCTACAAATAATGTTATTAATTCTGGTAACTCTAGTTTTAATGAATACGGTGGAAATCAACAGTTGCAAACATGGCTAAATGATTTTGTTGGAGGTTAGGTTATGAATATTTGGGAATGGATAGAAAAATTAACACAAGCTTTGCAGAGATTAAATAGCAGAATTATAGTAATTGAGAATGCACTTTTTGATGATAAGACAAATCCAGATACACCTAAACCACAACACATTGGTAAGATTATTGATGTATCAGAATGGCAAGGTGTAATTGATTGGAATAAGGTAATTGCTGATGATGTCACTTTAAGCATTATCAGAGTTCAACATGGCTCAGCTCACCAAGATTTGAAGTACA
>OGHW01001528.1_pt1 | contig 18259 bp, 9 predicted proteins | sample 1571641 | NCBI WGS metagenome assembly OGHW01 (sample SAMEA2582066, study PRJEB24529) | metagenome | biome: Human gut stool | place: China | collected 2011 | reverse complement strand
AAGGTAACTCCGGCAGAAGTACGCCGCTATTTCAAGGATCTTCCTCAGGACAGTATCCCTTATATTCCGACTCAGGTAGAGGTGCAGATTATTACACTGCAACCTAAAATTCCTATTGCTGAAATTGAAGATGTAAAGAGACGTCTGCGTGATTATACAGACCGTGTGACAAAGGGTGAAATTGATTTTTCTACACTGGCACGTCTGTATTCCGAAGATAAGGCTTCTGCTATCAAAGGTGGTGAACTTGATTTTATGGGACGTGGTATGCTGGATCCGGCTTATGCCAATGTAGCATTCAGTCTTCAGGATCCGAAGAAAGTTTCTAAGATCGTAGAATCTGAATTTGGTTATCATATTATCCAGCTTATCGAGAAACGTGGCGACCGTGTGAATACCCGTCACATTCTGTTGCGTCCGAAAGTATCTGAAAAGGAGTTGACTGAGGCTTGTGCCCGTCTGGATTCTATTGGCGATGATATCCGTCAGAATAAGTTTACATTTGATGAGGCTGCCTCTGTGATTTCACAGGATAAGGATACTCGTAATAATCACGGTCTTATGGTGAATACGAATGAGCGTACAGGTATCACTACTTCTAAGTTCCAGATGCAGGATTTGCCTCAGGATGTTGCGAAAGTGGTGGATAAGATGAATGTAGGCGAAATTTCCAGAGCCTTTACGATGATTAACGAGAAGGATGGAAAAGAAGTTTGTGCCATTGTAAAACTGAAAGCAAAGATCAACGGTCATAAAGCTACCATTGCAGAAGACTATCAGGACCTGAAAGAAATCGTGATGGATAAGCGCCGGGAAGAAATGTTGCAGAAGTGGATTCTGAACAAACAAAAACATACGTATGTACGTATTGACCCGAATTGGCAGAAGTGTGACTTCAAGTATCCGGGTTGGGTAAGGAACGATTGATGTTTAAACAGCTTGACTTTATATGCTGAAACAAAACAAAAAAGATAAACAGCAAGACGGGCATAGATGGCTTCTTATAGGCTTTCTATGCCTGTTTGCCGTATGCCTTGTGGCGCAGGTGAAGCCTACCGGACAGACTAAAAAGGCTGAGACTCCGGCTGCGAAAACTCCAAATGGAACGAAGCAAACTGATAAAGATATCAAGAAAGAGCCCGAAAATAAGAAGACGAAAGTATATTTGCTTCATGCCAATCAGGGACAGGCCGACAAGCTTGCCCGACCGGATGTTCAGGTACTGATTGGGAATGTAAAGCTGCGTCACGACAGTATGTATATGTTTTGTGACAGTGCTTTGATTTACGAGAAAACCAATTCGGTAGAAGCATTCAGCAATGTACGTATGGAGCAGGGGGATACCTTGTTTATTTACGGTGATTATCTTTACTACGACGGGATGACACAGATTGCGCAGATTCGTGAGAACGTAAAGATGATCAACCGGAACACGACGCTTCTGACCGATAGTCTGAATTATGACCGTCTTTATGATCTCGGTTATTATTTCGAGGGCGGTACTTTGATGGATGAAGAGAATGTGTTGACCTCGGATTGGGGAGAATACAGTCCGGCTACCAAACAGTCGGTATTCAATCATGATGTGAAATTGGTGAATCCCAAGTTTGTCCTGACGTCGGATACACTGAAATATAATACTTTTTCCAAGATTGCTACCATTCTCGGTCCTTCGAATATCGTAAGTGACAATAATCACATCTATTCGGAACGAGGCTTCTATAATACACTCAGCGAACAGGCTGAATTGTTGGACCGTTCTATCCTGACGAATGAGGGAAAGAAGTTGATTGGTGACAGTTTGTTTTATGACCGGAAAGTGGGATACGGTGAAGCGTTCGATAATATACGAATGACGGATACCATTAACAAGAATATGTTGACCGGCGATTATTGTTTCTATAACGAATTGGCCGACTCTGCTTTTGCTACCAAACGTGCAGTTGCTATTGACTATTCACAAGGAGACAGTCTCTTTATGCATGGAGATACGTTGCAGCTTATTTCCTATAATCTGAATACGGACTCTGTTTTCCGCCTGATGAAAGCTTATCATAAGGTACGTATGTACCGGACGGATGTACAGGGAGTTTGTGACTCACTGGTTTATAATTCAAAAGACTCTTGTCTGACCATGTATACCGATCCGATTCTTTGGAATGAAGGTCAGCAACTGCTTGGCGAGGAGATCAAGATTTATATGAATGACAGTACCATTAACTGGGCCCACATTATCAATCAGGCACTGACGGTGGAGATGAAAGATTCTGTTCATTATAACCAAGTGTCCGGTAAAGAGATGAAAGCCTATTTCGAAAATGGTGATATGCGTCATATTGAAGTGATAGGTAATGTGATGACCGCTTTCTACCCGGAAGAAAAAGACAGTACGATGACCGGATTTAATAATATGGAGGGGAGTGTGCTCCATCTTTATATGAAAGAGAAGAAGATGGAAAAAGGGATGTTCGTAGGTAAGTCCAACGGAACATTATATCCGATGGATCAGATCCCTCCCGACAAGTTGCGGCTATCTACATTTGCCTGGTTTGACTATGTCCGCCCTTTAAATAAAGAAGATATATTCAACTGGAGAGGCAAGAAGGAAGGAGAGACACTGAAACCAACCACCGACCGGAAGCCAAAGACAGATAAGCGAAGTTTAATTAATATGAAGTAATATGGGAATGTTTTTCAATTCGATGAGAAAACCTCGAGGCTTTAATCATCAATACATTTACGTAAACGAGCGGAAAGAAAAGCTTGAGAAGATGGAGGAGAAGGCGAAACGCGAGTTGGGAATGCTTCCGGATAAAGAATTCAGTCCCGAAGATATCCGTGGTAAGTTTGTCGAAGGTACGACGCACCTGAAGCGCAGAAAGGCAAGTGGCCGTAAGCCTGTATCTTTTGGAATCATATTGATTATCATAGCTTTCCTTTTATATTTGTGGCATTATTTAGCGACGGGAAGCTGGTCATTTTAACTACTAAATAAACTATGAGCGATATAATTCATTTGTTACCTGATTCGGTAGCTAACCAGATTGCTGCCGGTGAAGTGATACAACGTCCGGCATCTGTTATTAAAGAGCTAGTGGAGAATGCGATCGATGCAGATGCTCAAAATATACATGTGTTAGTTACGGATGCCGGTAAGACCTGCATCCAGATTATAGACGATGGAAAGGGAATGTCCGAAACGGACGCGCGACTTTCCTTTGAACGCCATGCGACTTCTAAGATTCGGGAAGCAGCGGATTTGTTTGCTTTGCGTACGATGGGGTTTCGTGGAGAAGCACTGGCTTCCATTGCAGCTGTGGCGCAGGTTGAACTGAAAACACGGTTGGAATCGGAAGAACTGGGAACAAAACTGGTGATTGCAGGCTCCAAAGTCGAAAGTCAGGAAGCTGTTTCCTGTTCCAAGGGAAGTAACTTCTCTGTGAAGAATCTGTTCTTCAACGTGCCCGCCCGTCGCAAGTTCCTGAAAGCAAATTCAACAGAACTAAGTAATATTCTGGCAGAGTTTGAACGTATTGCTTTGGTTCATCCCGAAGTAGCCTTTTCGCTTTACAGCAATGATTCCGAACTGTTTAATCTGCCTGTATCTCCTTTGCGGCAACGTATTCTTGCTATCTTCGGCAAGAAGCTGAATCAACAGTTGCTGAATATAGAGGTGAATACTACGATGGTGAAAATCTCAGGCTACATAGCGAAGCCGGAAACTGCCCGTAAGAAAGGTGCTCACCAATATTTCTTTGTCAACGGGCGTTATATGCGCCATCCTTATTTTCATAAGGCAGTCATGGAGGCTTATGAACAGTTGATTCCCGTTGGCGAGCAAGTTTCCTACTTTATTTATTTTGAAGTGGATCCGGCTAATATCGATGTGAATATTCATCCCACTAAGACAGAAATCAAGTTTGAGAATGAACAGGCTATTTGGCAAATACTTTCGGCATCAGTAAAGGAGTCGTTGGGCAAGTTCAGCGCCATTCCTTCCATTGATTTCGATACGGAAGATATGCCGGATATTCCTGCATTTGAGCAGAACCTGCCTCCTGCACCTCCGAAGATTCATTATAATTCGGATTTCAATCCGTTCAAAGTATCTTCCGGTGGAAGTGGCGGCGGATCATATAGCCGTCCGAAGGTGGAATGGGAAGGACTGTATGGTGGATTGACCAAGGCAAGTAAGATGAATGAGCCTCAGCAGGAACCGGAAATGGATTGGGAAAATTCTCCTTTCGAGGAAGAACCGATGGTTGCTGAAGAGAAAACTATTTCGGCGGTATCTGCCGCTTCCTCCACTTTCTCATCGGCTTCCTCTACTTTATATGCCAATGAATCGGTGATTGAGAAAGGGAATCTGCATTTGCAGTTCAAAGGTCGTTTTATTCTGACTTCGGTGAAATCCGGATTGATGTTGATCGACCAGCATCGTGCGCATATCCGCGTACTTTTTGATCGGTATATGGTGCAGATAAAACAAAAACAAGGTGTTTCGCAGGGAGTGCTTTTCCCCGAGATATTACAGCTGCCTGCTTCAGAAGCGGCTGTCCTGCAAGGAATCATGGATGATTTGTCGGCGGTAGGTTTCGATCTGAGTGATTTGGGTGGCGGTAGTTATGCCATCAATGGCATTCCTTCGGGAATAGAAGGATTGAATCCGGTTGAGTTGGTACGGAATATGCTACATACAGCTATGGAAAAAGGGAATGATGTGAAGGAGGAAATCCAGAATATCTTAGCTTTAACACTGGCACGTGCGGCGGCTATTGTCTATGGTCAGGTATTGAGTAATGAGGAAATGGTAAGTCTTGTAGACAGTCTTTTTGCCTGTCCTTCACCAAATTACACTCCGGATGGCAAAACAGTCTTGACAACAATCAAGGAAGAGGACATCGAGAAATTATTCAAATAAAACAAATAAAATCATCATTTCTTAAAACCTTTTAGTTCAGTTCGTGTTATTTAAATAGTTCAACAAAGAAAAGATTATAATAACCACTTAACTATTAGGTATATGAAAAAGATTCTAATGTTGCTGGCTTTTGCCGGCGTTGCGTCTGTCGCTTCTGCGCAGCAAACCGTGACTGTAACTGAATACGAGGTTATTCAGGTACAAGATAAACATCAAGTAATAACTAACCCATTCTGGAGCAACTGGTTCTTCTCTGTAGGAGGCGGTGCACAGGTATTATTTGGTAATAACGACCATATCGGAAAATTCAGAGATCGTATTGCTCCGACATTGAATGTGTCAGTTGGTAAATGGGTAACACCCGGTTTCGGGTTACGTATGCAATATAGCGGACTGCAATCCAAAGGATTCACCACCAATGAATCTGCAAATTATGTAGTCGGTGGCCCGAGAGAAGATGGCTCCTACAAACAGAGATGGGACTATATGAATCTTCATGGCGACTTGCTGATTAATCTGAATGCACTTTTCGGTGGTTACAATCCGGATCGCGTATATGAGATTATTCCGTATATCGGTGCCGGTTGGGCTCATTCTTATTCTAAGCCTCATACAAACGCTGCTACCTTCAATGCAGGTATTATCAACCGTTTCCGTTTGTCAAACGCTGTAGATTTGAACCTTGAACTGAGTGCAACAGGGCTGGAAGGTAAATTTGATGGTGAACATGGTGGCAAACCCGATTATGATGGTATCTTAGGTGCTACCCTCGGTGTGACTTATTACTTCCCGACCCGTGGATTCCAACGTCCTGTTCCACAGATTATCTCCGAACTGGAATTGAGACAGATGCGTGATCAGATGAATGCTATGGCAGCCGCAAATATGCAGTTGCAGCAACAGTTAGCCAATGCACAGCAGCCTGTAGTGGAAGAAGCTGAAGAAGTCGTTGTAACAGATGCCAACATTGCACCGCGTACTGTATTCTTCAAGATCGGTTCAGACAAATTGTCTCCACAAGAAGAAATGAACTTGTCATATCTTGCCAGCAAGATGAAAGAATTCCCGAACATGACCTATACAATCAACGGATATGCAGACTCTGCAACCGGTACTCCTTCTATCAACCAGAAGTTAAGTCTGGAACGTGCACAAGCTGTAAAGGACCTGTTGGTTAAGAAATATGGCATCTCTGCAGACAGACTGTCTGTTGCAGCAGGTGGTGGTGTCGACAAGTTCGGTCAACCGATTCTGAATCGTGTGGTATTGGTAGAATCAGCTCAATAATACATTTGATATTGTAATATAGATACGGCTGTTAAGTGGGCCGTATTTATGAAAGGAAAGACTTGCTCAGGTAAAGATATCCCTCGGATACTTTACTTGGGCGAGTCTTTTTGTTTCCAATGATTTGCATATCCTATAATTTTTTGCGAATATTGCAATCAAATGCATTGGTCTTAGACATAAGTTTCTTACTTTTGAACAAGGATTCCGGTTTTTATGATTGTTACTATGAAATGTAGATACCTTCTATCTTTAGTCTTTTTATTGCATATATGGGTATGCAAGAGTAATGTTATAGATAATAGTGTCTATGATTATGGTCTTACGTTTCTGGCTCATTCTACCAATCAGGATCAGCGGACCAATCTGGATCTTACTCCTGCGGCTTCTTTGTCTTTTCCCGAGGACGGTTTCTCGGTGGGATTCGATATAAAGTTGAGAAATGAACTGTATACTTATGGTTATGTTGTACGGGTCATAGCAGATGATTCTTCCTGCTTTGATTTTATCTCCTACCTGCTTTATTCCCGATTTAATATTGTATTGACTGACAAAGACCGGGTGATCAAGAATACGGAGATTGCAGATTCGGTAAAGATTGTAGCAGACAGATGGATACACGTCGATCTGCAATTTGCCAAAGACCGGATTCATATTGCTGCAGACGGTATCCAGGCGGAAATCAATCATTCCCTGAGCAACTTTAAGGATATCAAGATCTATTTCGGAGGCAGCAAGCATCCCCGTTTCTTCTCTACAGATGTACCTCCTATGACCATTCGTAATATAGAACTTGCTGATATTCAAGGTAAACTGCTTTATAAATGGGAATTGGCTGCTCATGATAAAGATGTGACTTACGATAGTGTCAGAAATAAACAGGCTTTTGTACGTAATGGCGTCTGGGAGATAGATAAACATACTAAATGGGCGGCATTAGCTTCGTTGAATGTGCACCATATTAATCCGCAGGTGGCTTATGACGATGTGTCGGGACGTTTTTTCATAGCAGGAGGCGGTCAGTTATTTGTTTACGATGTGAAGGCGAATCGTATTGATTCGATTGCTTATAAAGGACATCCTTATATAGGAGCTTCCAGCCAGATTATTTTTGATGCCAAACGAAACAGGCTCTTGTCTTATACACCGGATTTCAACGATTTGAATGTCTATGAGTTTGACCGGAAATGCTGGACATTAGAAACTCCGGTAATGATTGATACCCGCCAGCATCATAATCGTATTATCAATCAGAAAAGAGATGAACTGATTGTTTTTGGTGGCTATGGTAATCACCGCTATAATTCACAGTTGAGCAGAATAAACCTGTCTGATCCGCAGGGGTGGTCGATCAGTTCCCTTGATTCCTGTCTGTTTCCCCGCTATTTAAGTGCGATGGGGGCGGAGAATGAGGACTACTTATTGATCATGGGTGGTTATGGCAATCAGTCGGGTAAGCAGGAAGAATCTCCAGGAAACTTTTATGATCTTTACCGGTTGAATTTGAAAACAGGTAAATGCACCAAGTTATGGGAGTTTGTGAATGACAGGCAGCACTTTACTTTCGGTAATTCAATGATTATCGATACACCGTCGAATAGTGTATATGCTTTGACATATAATAATGACCGGTATAATACTTTTGTTTATTTGAGCCGGTTTGATATACAGACCAGACAACCGGTTCAGGAAGTGATGAGTGATTCCATTGTTTATAACTTCCTCGATATTCATTCTTATTGTGATATGTTTCTGCATAAAGAGACATCTTCTATTTATGCCGTGGTGTTGCAGGAAAAAGAGCCCGGAATATCTAAAGTCGAATTTTATAAACTGGCATTTCCACCTTTGTCCAAGGAAGATATTTTGCCTCATCAGACTGGCGGAATGAAGCCGGTGATATTGATATCCGGTATTTTGGCGGGACTACTGTGCCTGATAGGAGGAAGTATATGGTTATTGCATAGTAAGAGAAAGAGAAAAGTGAATGTGGCAGTCGGTCCGGTTGCTACGGAAGAAGTAAAAGACAGATCGGTCGAAGAAGAACCGACCGAACAAAAAGTATCTTCCGTTTTATTATTGGGCGGATTTCAGGTCTTTGATAAGCAAGGCGGTAACATCACGGGAGATTTTACGCCTACTCTTAAGCAATTATTCTTGTTTTTACTGCTGAATACCATCAAGAACGGAAAGGGAACAACTTCTCAATGCCTGGATGAAACCTTCTGGTTCGATATGAGTAAGTCCAGTGCATCGAATAACAGAAACGTGAATATCAGAAAGCTAAGGCTGATCATAGAGAAAATCGGAGATATCAATATTGCCAATAAGAACGGCTATTGGTATCTGAATCTGGGGAAAGACGTGACCTGCGATTATCAGGAAGTGATGAGATTGCTGGATCAGATAAAAGATACCATTACGGACAAAAAGATAATCAATAAAATCATATCCCTGGCGAGTGCCGGCGCATTGCTCCCTAACGTCAGTGCCGAATGGATTGACGAATATAAGTCAGCCTACTACGTTCTGTTGACGGAAATACTGCTTTCTGTGGTCAACCGTCCCGATATAAAAGAAGACTCCAGGCTTTTGCTGAAAATATCAGATGTAATTCTGCTTGTTGATAATATAGACGAAGACGCTATCCGCACTAAATGCAGAGTCTTGTATCAGATGGGGCAGAAAGGTTTGTCCAAGCAAAGTTTCGATAAGTTCTGTATTGAATATGAACGTTTGCTGAATGCCAAGCCTGATTTCTCTTACGATGATATTATAAATTCACTCTAAATTAATCCTCTATTAATAATTTTCCGGTGCTTCCTGTTGGTCGGTGGAGAGATAGTTCCTCATCGGTGGCGGAGCCTGTCCTCATCGGTGCCGGAAATAGGTCTCATCGGTACCCGAAATAAATCCTTGCGGAGTAAGGCACTCATTATACCATCAAATAATAATTGTTTTTTTTTATCATGAAAACATTATTGATAACTAGATACTTATGCGAAAAGAATGAAATTCTTTATCGATATTAATCTAAAATTAATATGGCATTAAGGACTGGAATTCTATATTTGCTTCAGAAACGGACGGGATATCCTCCACTATGTTTCTGATGACTTGAGCGGATCGAACTATAACCTTATAAAATGATGGAAATATGAAAAACGACACTTCTTAACTACTGCTTGGACTTACTTGTCAGAGAAAGTTTTCTTGAGATGAAAACGGTTTGAATCAATTAATGTTAATCTATAAATTATGAAAACAGGAAAGAGCAAAGATCATTTGCAAAGAGTTTTTTTAAGGTTCCTTTATTTGATAATGGGGAGCATCCTTTCTTTGGATTCTGTTATGGCGCAGGAAAACCTGAAAATTTCCGGGCAGGTGACAGACAATAAAGGAGAAGCCATTATCGGAGCCTCAGTGAAAGTTCTGAAAACGGGTACGGGGACTATTTCGGATATGGATGGTAAGTTTACTATTCAGGTTCCTGTGGGAGCTGAACTGGAGATAGGATATGTCGGCTATAATCCGAAGAGAGTGAAAGTGGTGAATAAAAACTTCGTAACGGTAGTCCTTGAGGAGAATGTGGTAGCATTGGGCGATGTAGTTGTTGTCGGATATGGCATTCAGAAAAAGGAAAGTCTGACAGGAGCTATCGGAAACCTGAAAGTAGATGATATCGTAAAGACCAAGGCACCTAGTTTGGCACAGGCTATTCAAGGAAAGGTAGCCGGTCTGCGGATCAGACAGGAGAATGGAGAGCCGGGTAAGTTCAGTTCCAATATCAATGTCCGTGGCTTCGGAACTCCTTTGTTTGTGATTGACGGAGTGGTGAGAGACGGTTCCAGCGAATTTCAACGGTTGAATCCGGAAGATATTGAAAGCATATCTTTTCTGAAAGATGCTACTGCCTCTATCTATGGTATGAATTCGGCGAATGGTGCCGTGATTGTTACCACCAAGAAAGGGGCTACAGGCAAACCGCGTATTACGTTGAACGCCAATGTCGGCATTACTTCTCCTACCAATGTGCCGGAGATGGCCAACGCCAGACAATATATGACCATGCGAAATGAGGCGGAAATCAATGCAGGCAGACCGGCTTATATCACAAAGGACGAATTGACCAAATGGCAGCAAGGTGCTCCCGGTTATGAGAGTGTAGACTTGTATGATGCCGTTTTCAATAAGCACGCCACACAGTTCCAGACGACTCTGTCCCTGGAAGGTGGTACCGACAAAGTAAGTTATTACGGTAGTTTCGGTTATGCCACCGATAACAGCTTGTTGAAGAATAACGCATTGACTTATGATAAATATACATTCCGTTCCAATGTCAGTCTGAAGATTACCAAAGACCTGACAGCCAGTATCAATCTTGGCGGACGTTATGATACCACCAACCGTCCCTGGTTTCCTTTCTATGATATATTTAAGAGTACGCGTGTAAATCCGCCGACTACTTCTATCTATGCCAATGACAATCCGGATTATTATAATAACTTCTCTTATGTTCCTAATCCGGCAGCTATGATCGATGCCGATTATACCGGCAGCGCTAAAGAGCGGAATAAGAACTTGCAGACACAGTTTGCATTAGAGTATAATATTCCTTATGTAAAGGGGCTGAAGGTGAAAGGTACTTTTATCTACGATTACAATAACTACGGATATAAGGCTACGCGGAAAGGTTTTAAGACATATACCTATGGCGAATATACGGGCGAGTATACAGCGGCAGATGCCAACTATCCGGCTTTGCTTCAGGATAATCGCAGAGAATCGGAACGGGTGGATATGCAGTTTCAGACAAACTATAACAGAACGTTCGGCAACCATACCATCGGAGCTACTTATGTCTTCGAAAGACGCGAAGAGAAAGCAAACTGGATGAATGGTGAGCGCAAGTTTGACTTTTTCACAATCGGTGAACTGGACAATGCACGCGAATCTGACCAGAAAGTATCCGGTTCCTCGGAACACCAGGCTTATCTTTCTCATATCGGGCGTCTGACCTATGATTATAAAGGCAAATATCTGGCAGAGCTTGCTTGCAGATACGACGGTTCTTATCGATATGCTCCGGGCAGCAGATGGGCATTCTTTCCGTCCGCTTCCGTAGGATGGAGAATTTCGGAAGAGAGCTTTATCAAAGACAACTTCAAGTTTGTCGATAATCTGAAACTTCGTTTCTCTGCCGGTCGTTCGGGGCAAGATGCCGGTGATCCGTTCCAATACTTCTCCGGTTACACGTTGAACAGTGGCGGATATGTATTCAGCCAGGGAAATTATACCAATGGAGTAGCTTCTCCTGTGATGATCAATAAGAATCTGACCTGGATTAAAGTGAATATGTATAATATTGGTATTGACTTTTCAATCTTTAACCGGCTGATCGCAGTAGAGTTTGATATTTATCAGCGTGACCGCAGCGGCCTGTTGGCCGACCGTTACGGTTCTCTTCCCAATACGTTCGGTTCCAAGTTGCCACAGGAAAACCTGAACGGCGACCGTACGAGGGGTATTGAATTTACATTGACTCATACCAACAAAATCGGTGATTTCCACTACAGTGTATCCGGTAACTTTAACTTGGCGCGTACCCAACGCCGTTATATAGAGAGCGGTCCTTACAAGAGCAGTATGGAAAGATGGAGAAACCAGTCATCCAACCGCTGGGGAGATTTTATCTGGGGGTATCAGACGGACGGACGTTTCCAGAACTTTGACGAGATTAATACATATCCGATTCAGAATGGGGATAACGGAAATTCCAAGGAACTTCCCGGTGACTACATCCTGAAAGACGTAAACGGTGACGGAGTGGTGAATGATCTGGACAAGACCCCTTTATTCTGGTCCGGCAGCCCGTTGATTCACTATGGTTTCAATGTGGAAGCATCCTGGAAGAACTTCGACTTCTATGCTCTTTTTCAAGGTTCTGCCCTGTACACGGTGCAGTTTGACGAGGTATACGCAAAGATGCTCTGTTTCAAGGGTGGCAATACCCCCGAATACTTCTACGACCGTTGGCATCTGTCCGACCCGTATGATGCGAACAGTGAATGGATACCGGGAGAATGGCCGGCCATCCGTCTGGAGCAGGACATGGGATCGTTCTATACGAGGGATTCGCAGATATGGCGTAAGAACGCTTCTTATCTGAGACTGAAAACAATTGAGATCGGCTACACCTTCAGTCCCCGACTGATGCATAAACTGGGTATCGGTAGTTTAAGAATCTATGCGAACGGAAATAACCTGTTTACTGTCTGTGACCCGTTTGTAAAGGCATTCGATCCGGAAAAGATTGAAGGAGACTATAGTGCCGGCTTGAATTATCCTCTGAATAAGAGCTTTAACTTTGGATTGACCTTGAACTTTTAAAGAAGATGATTATGAAAATATATAGTTATTTATTATTGGGAGCTATGTTCCTGCTGGGCGGATGTAGCGATTTGCTTGATATCGATCCGAAGAATAAAATTCCGGCGGATGAATTGTTCTCTACTCCGGAAGGAGTACAGGCACATATGGCCAATCTGTACGGTCGTTTGCCTATCGAAGATTTTACCTATTCACCGAATCGCGGCTTCAATGTGGGAGTCGGTACGGATGTGAATAATGCCGGTTTTATGGCTGCTCATTTCTGTGATGAGGCTATCCATCCGGAGTACAATGACTTTGGAGAAGAGTGGTTCGATTATTGGGAAGACGGTTATAAACTCATTCGTGATTTAAACAGTCTGTTGGTTACTATTCCTACATTGACCAGTATTACCGAACAGCAAAAGAATGAGATCAATGCGGAAACTCATTTCCTGAGAGCTTATACCTATTTTGCCTTAGCCAAAAGATACGGTGGGGTACCTATCATTAAAGAACCGCAGGAGTATAACGGTAATATCGAAGAACTGCGTGTCCCCAGAAATACGGAGAAAGATACTTGGGACTTTGTCTTGGAAGAATGTGACCAGGCAGTATCGCTTTTTGGAGATGCGAATGAAAATGATGTGCTGAGAGCGAACAAATGGGTAGCATTGGCACTGAAGTCAAGAGCAGCTCTGTATGCAGCTTCCGTTGCCAAGTTTACTCATCAGCCTTATGTCTCTTTCTCTGGTCCGGCTGTTGACCAGAAGCTGGTAGGTATAGAAGTTATATCGGCTGATCATTATTATGATGAATGTATATCAGCTTCACAGGAAATCATGAATAGTGGTAAGTTCGGTCTTTACAAACCTTCCCCCGCTACTCCGGAAGAAGCGACAACCAACTATCAAAAGTTATTTGAACAACCTTTCCAATGTCTGGACGGATTGAAAGAGCCTATCTTCATGAAGGCCTATGCTGCAAATACCATTCTGGCACATAACTATGATGTCTGGTTCAGCCCCCGTCAGATGATCCTCGACCCGAATCTCTATCCCGGTCGTATGAATCCGACACTGGATTTTGTCGACTCTTTCGAAGATTATACGGATGACGGAACCGGAACACCCAAGCCGATCAGCACTCGTGTGGATGGAAATGAAAGTGATTATAATGGATTTAACTTATCCACCCGATACCTGTCTTTCCCGATAGATAAACCTTACCAGGCATTTGCCGGTCGTGATGCCCGTTTGAGTGCCATGGTGTTATTCCCGGGACAGAACTTCGGAAGTACGAAGATCATTATCCAGGGTGGTCTGGTGAAAGCTGACGGTTCCGGTTATCATTATAGGACTCAGGCTTCGGAGAAGGGACAGGATGGTCTGATCTATTATACTTACGGAGCGGAGAAAAGCACGGAATATTCAGGATTCGATCCGACTTTGGGACATTATACCCGCAGCGGATTCCTGTTTAAGAAGTTCTTGCAGATAGAAAGTCCGGTTGAGCAGGCATGGAGTAAAGGTACACAGCCTTGGATCGATTTCCGTTATGGGGAAATTCTTCTCAACTATGCAGAAGCTGTTATCGAAAAGACAACCTCTACTTCTGCTGAAAAACAGGCTGCACAAGACGCTTTGAATGCGGTCCGCAAAAGAGCGGCTCACAAAGATGACATTGCATTGACTCAGGCGAATGTTCGCAAAGAACGTTTTGTCGAGCTGGCATTTGAAAACAAACGCAGATGGGATTTGTCGCGCTGGAGAACTTTCCATAAGGAATTTGAAAACCGGGTGAGAAAGGGACTTGTACCTTTCCTTGACCTGCGGACAAATCCTGCGCATTATGTATTTGTACGTGTCAATCCGTTGGGCATTGAATCAAAGACCTTTGATTATAGCTGGTATTATAAGAGTATTCCGGGTACGGGGGCTAATGGTCTGGTACAGAATCCTTAATTAGTATATTCTAAAATATAGATTAGATATGAAAAAGCTTCTATTTTTATTATGCGTTGTAGTAGCAGGCAGTATGTTTTACTCTTGTGAAAAAGATAATCTCGAAGGGCCGGATGCAATCTTTGCCGGCGAACTGAGAGACCGGAAGACCGGAGAACTCATTCAACAGGAGATATCGGACGGTTCCCGCGTTTATTTCATCGAACAGGGGTGGGGAGATAATCCTCCTGTTCAGAATATGGTCGTTAAAAAAGACGGAACGTTTTATAACGGTATGATTTTCTCCGGTGACTATAAAATCATCCTGAATCGTGGGAACTACGTTCCTTTGGATACTCTGGATATGAAAATAAAGCCGGGAAAGAATTATCAGGTCTTCGAAGTGAATCCTTATCTGCGGATCATTGAACCGGAAATATCTGTGATCGGAAGAAAGGTAGTGGCGAAATTCAAACTGGAGCAGGTGACCAGTAACGAGGTCTATCGTATTTCGTTGTTTGCACACTCTCACATCGATGTATCCAACAAACTGAATATTGTCAACCGGACAGAAGAACTAAACCGTTCCATTACTGATGGTGAGGCTTTCGAATTGTCTATCAATCTGGAAGACTACACTTCCACGCTGGTTCCGGGCAAGAGTTATTATTTCCGGATCGGTGCACAGTCTCACGGAAGTGAGACAAAGTACAATTATTCGGCATCTGTACAGTTGGATATTTAGCATAAAAACGGAAAAGCCATGAGAAAGTATTTACAGTTGGTATTCCTTGCGGTCTCTGTCTTTTGTTCAGAGATATTGTTGGCAGAATCTCGTGATCCGGTCCGGATACTGGATTTGAGAACGCTCAATGAACTTGATCTGAAAGAACAGGAGAAGGCGGAGCAACTATGGGACATTATGCATACGACAGCTACCTTGCAAGGCATTGTGAATCGGAATAGTCCGAGATTGTACATTCGCTATGTCAAGAACGGGCAGGGAGAGAATGTCGATGATTATTGGTGGAATAAATACCGTCAGGCAGGACAGTGGCTGGCGGGACGTGATACGATAGCTTACACGGAACTGTCGGATGTCGTGACCGTTTTCAGAAAAGAAATACGCGGAGTGGTTGTTTATGACTCAAAAGTAGCATCTACCAGTAATATTGCTTCATCTGTGGCAGGAATCGAGAATCTGATAGCTGTGCGCTATGACATATCTCCCAATAGTCTCTATACCCGTTTGGTACTGCAAGGACCGAAGCTGGCTGTGAAATGCTGGCTGGTGAACAAAGATGGTTCTTCTCTTTTCACGGGCAAAGGAAGGATTGCCGGAACCGGTCAACCTTCGACAGGATCTCTGAAAATCGATCCCTATGTATGGTTTATAGAGAAATACCTGAAGAAAGGGTTATGCAATACGGAGTACGCCGCTTATTACATCGACCAGTTCTGGCGTACCGATCCTACCCGGACGGTAACGAACCATCACCAATTGACCAATCATGACTTTTTTGTCAGCAAGAAAGCTTTTTTCTTTGACCTTTCTCCTTGGGGAGACGAGCCGGCAACGGATGATCCGACACAAGAAGAAGGACTGGACTTGCAGATACTGAAAACTTTTCTGCAAGAAGCCTATAAGCAAAATAAAGGAGAGAAATTCTGCTATATCGGAGGTTTCCCGAGCTGGATTTATAAATATACGCAGCATGCTGGAGGAAAGCATGAAGATGTAGCTACCGAGTGGGAATTTTCCCGTATTATCAGTGCTTATAATGCCTTTAAGGATGCCGATGCCATCGGACTGGGAGCATTGGCTAACTCCTCCTTCTGGCAACATTTTCCTCTTCAGGAAAAGTATCCCCAAAAGTGGGTGACACATCAGGAACTGATGGACAGAGGCTATCTGAACCGTGACGGAACAATCAACTTTCAGGGACGGAACTTTATCCTCTTCTATGTAGGCGATTATGATTCCTCCTCCTGGATTGCTCAGACTACCCCTTTCCTGTGGGACGAACCTAGCCGGGGAGAAGTGCCTTTGATGTGGTCTGTCAGTCCTGTACTTGCAGAACGCGTTCCGATGGTGATGCATAATTATCGGGTGACGGCTACTCCGAATGATTATTTTGCCGCTGCCGACAATGGTGCCGGATATTTAATGCCGGGTATGTTGCAAGAGCCCCGGCCGGTGTCCGGATTGAAAAGCGGATTGAGTGCATGGGCAAAGCATTGCAGCAAATATTATCAGAAGTGGGGATTGACCATTACAGGATTTGTGATCGACGGCGAAGCACCCGGACTGGATTCAGACGGATTGGACTGTTACGCATCGTTCAGTCCGAATGGAATAGTTCCGCAGAAGATGCCTTTGACATTGCTGCACAATGATATGCCGGTGATCCGGGCAGATTATGATATTGTAGATCATGATTACCGCAAGGCAACGGATGTGATTGTGGAAAGAGTAGAGAAACGTCCGGTTCCTTTCCATTGGTTCAGAGCCATATTGAAATCACCTTCCTGGTATAAAGGGATTTGTGATGAATTGAAACAGCGGCATACGAATATTGAATTGCTGGATGCACCGACATTTTTTGAACTCTATCGTATCTATCTGAAGCAACATCCGGATGCTGCTGCCGGAAAGATAACGATGAACTAACTAAATTAATGAACAGACATATTCATATAGAATGATGATGAACAGATTGAATATAAAAAGAACAGTCGGCTTCTGTTTGATGGCGATGGCGTTTTTTTCGTGTACCCATACGGATCAGACGCCCGTGAAGGACTTTGTCGATTATGTAAATCCATATATCGGCAATATCAGCCATCTGCTGGTGCCTACTTACCCAACCGTACATCTGCCGAACTCGATGCTCAGGGTCTATCCGGAAAGAGGAGACTTTACATCGGACAGGGTAAACGGCCTTCCGGTGGTGGTGACCAGTCATAGAGGCAGCTCGGCTTTTAACCTGAGTCCGGTGCAGGGAGAGGTATCCCGACCGATTGTATCTTACTCCTATGATTTGGAGAAGATTACCCCCTATAGTTATTCCGTATATCTGGATGAGGCTGATATACAGGTTGAGTATGCCCCTTCACATCAGACTGGTATTTATCATATCAGTTTTGGGACGGAAGGTGATAATGCTTTGGTGGTGAATACGAAGAACGGAAAGCTGGTCGCTGAAGAAAAAGGAGTCAGTGGCTATCAGATTATTGACAACACTCCTACCAAAATCTATCTGTATCTCGAAACCAGTCAGCCACCTTTACGTAAAGGAGTACTGGCAGATGGAAAAGTTGATATAGAAAGTAAGGAAGGCAGTGCCATCGCTTTGTTTTATGGAAGCGAGAAGAACCTGAATCTACGTTACGGAATTTCTTTTATCAGTGCCGAGCAGGCAAAGAAGAATCTGCAACGTGACATCACCACCTATGATGTAAAGGCAGTGGCGGATGCCGGACGCAGGATATGGAACGAGACATTGGGCAAGATTGTGATAGAAGGCGGTTCGGAAGACGAGAAAGAAATCTTCTACACTTCCCTTTATCGTACCTACGAACGGATGATCAATCTTTCGGAAGACGGGAAGTATTACAGTGCTTTCGATGGCAAGATTCATGAAGATGGCGGAGTACCTTTTTATACAGATGACTGGATATGGGATACTTACCGGGCTACACATCCGTTGCGTATCTTGATAGAACCGCAGAAGGAACT